>Ga0315285_10000320_pt1 | contig 48889 bp, 44 predicted proteins | sample YL17G09_36_MG_FD_203698 | JGI IMG/M metagenome (GOLD analysis project Ga0315285, IMG submission 203698) | Sediment microbial communities from Yellowstone Lake, YNP, Wyoming, USA - YL17G09_36 | ecosystem: Environmental > Aquatic > Freshwater > Lake > Sediment | place: USA: Wyoming | collected...
ATCCTTTACACGTACCCAAAAGTAAAGGAGTGCCAGGTGGTGGGATATCCGGATGAGCGGCTGGGAGAAAAGACGGTGGCCTGCATCATCCCGAAAAATACAGAAGAGGGGGTGACCCGGGAGGAAGTCTATGAGTTCCTGAAGGACAAAACCGCTCGGTTCAAAATCCCGGACCTGGTGATCACCATGGCAGATTATCCCCGAACTGCCAGCGGGAAGGTGCAGAAATTCAAGCTCCGGGAGATGGCCCTTGAAAAAATTAAAAAATGAAGGGGGAAGGAGCAGAAAATGAAGGGGCAGAAGGGTGAACCTAAAGGAGTGCTGGCCATCTGGAATGACCTGGACCCAAAGATTGAAACTGATTATCACGAATGGTATTGGCAAGAGCACCTGCTGGAGCGGCTGGCGATTCCAGGCTTTCTCACCGCCCGACGGTACGAGGGGGTGGGGAGCGGCCCGAAATATTTTTCCTTTTACCTGACGACCTCCGTAGAAGTTTTAAGAACCCCAGAATACCTCCAACGAATCCATAATCCGACCGAATGGACCCGCCGATGCATGGCTTCTTTCAGGAATATGAACCGGACCGCCTGCCGCCAGACCATCGACCTGGGAAGAGGGATCGGCAGTGCGGCGGTGACCATGGAAATAGAGGCTGCGGCTGGGCAAGGAGATTCCCTGCGCCGGAAGATATCAGATTTGTTGTTCCCCGAGTTGCTCAAGTCCCCCGGCGCCACCGGGTTCCTCCGCTGTCAACTATGGGAGGGGGACCCGGGGATAACGGATCAGAAAACGGCCGAGCAAGCCTTACGGGGAGGGGAAGACAAGAGGGTCAACTGGGTCGTCGTTATCGAAGCCTCCTCCGCCGCACAGGCTGAGAAAGCAGGACAAAGGGTCGGCGCCTATCCACTTACCCAAGGCGGGGCAAAGAAAGTCGGCCCACCCTATGTCTATCGCCTCCTGCACTACTTGCAGGGCCCGGATGGCCGTTGAGAGGGGGTCATTGGGGATTTAAAATTTGGCTTTGTTCGAAAAGTGCGTGATTCGTCGCATGGCCGGTCAAAAGGAAAAATCTTGAAAATTGCCAAGAAATCGTGTTTGGCCGGACCGTCTCTGAAATCCCCCCCAACCCCCCTTTAAAAAAGGGGGGGAGGGGGGATTTCTGGCAGGGCCGTGCGCCCAGGGAAAGTCCTGGCTACTGGTTGCGACCCTGCTAATCACGAAGAACCTTTGAAAAGTGATCAATCACGTACTTTATTTGGGATTTGGATTTTTTCAACCTTCAGCGTTTCATGGTTCTCCGGAAGCATACCTTTACCGAACAGGCAAATTGTGCCTGAGATGAGTTTATTCAAAGGTCCGTAATTTCCTTAAGTAAACCCCCGGCTCTGGCGGGGGACCCAGACCGTTTGACATTTCCGGGATGCCTGGGTCGTGGCCCGGGGGCAAGGAGCTTGTGCGCAAAAAGCATCGGCCGGGTTAGCCCTCTTCCTGGAGGCTTTGACCGGCTTCCGCAAGATGCGGCGGGCCGATCTGGCAACAGGCCGGTCGCCCATACAAGGAGAGAACACCTTCATCGGGGGTTAGAACGGTTGGCCCGCCCGGTCCATGAAATGGAAGCCGCCTCATGGTTTTTGCGCAGAAGGTCCTTGCCCCCGGGCCTGGCACCCGATCGAAGGCCACCTTCAGGTGGCCCCCAGTTGAATCCGCTTTGGGCGGTTCACGGGTTTTCAAGCCTCCGGCTCTGCCGGAGGTCATGATTCATACCCAAAATTTCGCCGGAAAGGATCCATGGCCTGTTTTGAAACGCTCTTCTCTCCTTTTACCATCGGCAACCTGCGGCTGAAAAACCGTATCCTCATGGCGGCCATGGGAAATAATTTTTCCCATCCGGATGGAACGGTCAGCGATCGGGCCATCGCCTACTATACCGCCAGGGCTCACGGGGGAGCCGGTTTGATCATTACCGAAACCAGCCCGGTGAGCCTCCCGGGACGTCATCGCACCCGTGGTATCTGTGCCTACGACGATTCCTTTCTGCCCGGCCTCCGGCGCCTGACCGACTCGGTCCACGGCGAAGGTGGGGCCGCGGCTCTGCAATTGCATCACGCCGGAAGGCTGGCTGACCCCGGGATTACCGGAGTTCCTGCCCTGGCTCCTTCGCCCATCGCCCGAACGGCGGGAGGGCCCGTCCCCAAAGAGATGAGCCCGGAGGAAATCGAAGCGACCATCGCCGATTTCGCGGCCGCTGCCCGCCGGGCTAAAAGAGCCGGTTTTGACGCCGTGGAGGTCCATGGAGCTCACGGTTACCTGATCCATCAATTTCTTTCCCCCCGGCTGAACCGCAGGAAAGACTCCTACGGAGGGAGTCCAGAGAACCGGGGCCGCTTGGCCCTCGAGGTCCTGCGGCGGGTGCGGAAAGAGGTGGGGGAAGCGTTCCCGGTCATTTTCCGCCTGAGCGCCCGGGAATACGTCGAGGGTGGCTATCTTCTGGAGGAAGCTGTGGACTGGGCCGTCGAGGCGGAGCGAGCGGGAGCCTCGGCTCTTCACGTCTCGGGAGGGACGACGGAGTCCCTTCCCGGCGCAGCCCGGGTGATTCCTCCCATGGCCTTTCCGGAAGGCTTTCACCTTCCCCTGGCGGCAGCCATCAAGCAACAGGTACGGGTCCCGGTAATCGCGGTCGGCCGTTTAGGAAACCCGGAGGTGGCAGAACGAGTTTTGAGGGAAGGCCCGGCTGACCTAATCGCGGCGGGGAGAGCTTTCCTCTGCGACCCCCACTGGCCCCGCAAGGCCCTCCAGGGGGAGGCGGATCGAATCCGCCCTTGCGTGGCCTGTAACTACTGTATCTGGAAACTCTTCCAGCAGGAGGACCTGACCTGTTTCCAGAATGCTCTTGTGGGAAACGAATATCGATACCGGCTGGACCCAGCGGAAAAGGTGAAGAAAGTCCTGGTCATCGGCGGGGGGCCCGCCGGATTGGAAGCCGCTCGGGTGGCCAGGAAGCGGGGGCACCGGGTGACCCTCTGGGAAAAAAGCTCCTCTTTGGGCGGGCAGATGCGGCTGGCCTCGATCCCCCCCCACAAGGAAACCTTCCGCCGAGCTCTGGACTGGCTCATCCGGGAAGTCGAGCGCGAAGGGATAGAAATTAGGTTGAATACCGAAGGGGATTCGGGTAATATCCCCGGGGAAAAACCAGACGGGGTGATCTTGGCCGCAGGGGCTCGCCCGATTTTTCCGGAGACTTTTTCCGGGCCGAAGGTCATGACCGCCTGGGATGTACTGGCCGGAAAGGAGACGGGAAAAGAGGTCCTCATCCTGGGTGGGGGGATGGTGGGGCTGGAAACGGCCGAGTTTCTGTCTGCTAAAGGGTGCCGGGTGACCGTGGTGGAGATGCTACCGAAACCGGCCGCCGATATGGAAGGGACCACCCGGGCGCTGCTCTTGGAACGCCTGCCGGCCTCGGGCATTGGGGTGAAACTTTCCACCAAGGTAGAGCAGGTTCGCGATGGACGGGTTTGGGTGGAAAGTGAAGAAGGAAAAGGAATCCTAAAAGCGGACACGATTGTCCTGGCCCTGGGGTCTCAGGCCAACGAGGAAATTCTGCAAGCTCTTAAAGGAAAGGTTTCCCCACTTCTTCCGGTCGGTGATTGCGTGGAGCCAAGAAGTGCCAAAGAGGCCATCCATGAAGGTTTTTGGGTAGGCTTGCAGGTCTAAGGGAGCGATTTTGGGCGGAGCCCAGAGGAAAGGAGGGAACCGGGGGAAAATAGGGCATGGGGTATAAAGAAAATCATACCAAAAAAGGAAGGAGGAGGGTTATGGCTCGGAAGATTTTTATTCTTAGCGCGGTTTGTTTCCTGGTCTTTTTGGGTTTATCTTCGCAGGTTTACGCCCAGGGAAAAGTAATTAAAATGGGGGTTACGGCCGCCCTTCAGAAGGAAGCGGGTATCGGGTCCAAGAATGCCTCGGAAATGGCCGCGGAAGAGATCAACGCCCTGGGGGGGATTTTAGGCCACAAGGTTGAGCTGTTTTTTGCCGATGACGATGGAATTGCCGAAAAGGGTGTCACCGCCATCAAGAAACTTCTCTTCAGCGATAAAGTGGATTTCGTCAGCGGGGGCTGGATGAGCGGGGTGGGACTGGCCCAGGCACCCCATATTTTCGACGCCAAGAAGCTCTGGTTGAGCGGCGGACCGGCGACTACCAAACTGGCCAAAATGGTGCAAGACGACTACGCGAAAGCCAAGTATTTCTTCCGCGTCGGGTGCGTGCACTCGGATTGGTTCGCCTACGATATGGCCGTATTGGCCGGAGAATTCTTCAAGAAAGAGTTGAAGATAACCAATGTCGCTCTGCTGCCCGAGAGCTCCGTTTGGGCCCGGGAAATGTCCGCCTTTTTGGAGAAGGAATTGCCCAAGTACGGGCTGAAGATCGTTTACCTGGATGTCTTCGACCCCAAGAGGACCGACTTCTCCCCCCAGTTTGCCCAGATCCGATCCAAGGGGGCCGAGCTTTTGCTGACCGTTCAAGCCCTTTCCCCCGGCGTTCCGATTACCAACCAATGGGCGGACACCAAACTTGCGGTCCATCAGGCGGGCTACAGCCTGAATAGCCAGGTTTCGGATTTCTGGGATAAGACCGGGGGCAAATGCCAATATGAAAGCACTCAGTTGATCAACGGGGCCAGGGCCGCCATTACCCCCAAGTCCATTCCTTTTTATGACAAATATGTACAGACTTACAAGATCTCTCCCACCTACACGGCCTGGGGCCAGTATGATGCGCTCTACTTGTTGAAAGCGGCGGCTGAGCAAGCCAAATCTCTCGATACGGAGGTTCTGATCAAGACATTGGAGGGGATGCGGTATGAGGGAGCGGCTGGAATGATCGCCTTCACCAAAGACCATGACCTGAAATATGGGAAGGAAGGCAAACAGCCTGTCTGGGCCCAGTGGCAGGACGGCAAACATGTGGTGTACTTCCCCCAACAGTACGCCGCGGGCAAATATATTCCTCCCCCCTGGCTGAAGAAGAAATAAAATCCGGGGAAGGAAGGCCAAAGGCCGGGAGGAGGGTTTTTCCTCCTCCTGGCCCCAGGGGAAGGTAAAAAATCGAAACCATCGACGGATGGAAAAAAGGAAAGGCCCCGCTCATGAAGAAGGAAATGATCCATTCGGAAAAAATTCCCAAGCCCGTGGGGCCCTATTCTCAGGGCATCAAGGTGGGGAACCTGGTTTTTACCGCCGGCACAGGACCGTTCGATCTGAAAACGGGACAGCTCCTTCTCGGAGACATTCGCCAGCAGACCCGGCAAGTCTTGGAGAACATCAAGGCCATCCTCGAGGCCTCAGGAGCGCGGATGGAGGATATCGTCAAAACGACGATCTTTCTCACCGACCTAAAGGATTGGTCGGCCATGAACGAGGTCTACCGGGAGTATTTCCAAAAGGATCCGCCCGTTCGTTCCACCGTTCAAGTGGCCGCCCTCTGGGGAGGGATGGCGGTGGAGATCGAGGCCATCGCGGTACTTTCCGAGAGGTAAGAACCGGTACATTCACTCATTGAAAGCGGGGTCAGGCAGGACCATGGGTTGGGGACTAAAACTCTCCAAGGAAAAGACGAGCCGGGTGGGAGTAGCCAAAGGAAAAGATGTGGCCAAAACAGTCCGCCAAGCAGTCTCATCCGCTGGCGGGCTGGGAAAGCTCATCTCTCCTGATTCGCGGGTCCTCATCAAACCCAACCTGAGCGTGGCCCTTCCGGCCCGATCCGGGGTAACCACCGACCCCCGGGTGGTGACCGCCTTGATCCATCTGGTCCGCGAAGCCGGCGCTAAGGAAATCCTGGTGGGGGAAAGCGCGGTGGTGGGCTTCGACGCTGGAGAAATATTCGATGCCTTAAAGGTCAGAAGCCTTTTCGAGAAGGCCGGAGCCCGGGTGGTCAACTTGGACCGGGACCAACCCGTCGAGGTGAAGGTTCCCCTGGGTGAGGTTCTAAAAAAGGTCAAGATCTGGCGCACGGCCTATGAGAGCGATGTTCTGATCAGTGTTCCCAAGATGAAGACCCATTTTCAGACGGGGGTTACGCTTAGCCTGAAAAACATGAAAGGCACGGTCACGGATGAGAGCAAGCGGATCATTCACCGCATCGGCGTTCCCGTGAAAAAGCAGGAAGAGTACGGCTTAGACCAAGGAATTGTGGACCTAAACACGGTCATTTCTGCGGACCTGGCGGTCATCGATGCCACGGTCTCCCTGGAAGGTTTTGTTCCGGGTCCCCGGCTGGTGGGAAACCCGGTCCGGATGGATACCCTCATCGCCGGCTTCGATTCCGTAGCCGTGGATGCCGTGGGCTGCCGGGTGATCGGATTGGACCCTCGAGAGGTGCGCCATATCCGCTTGGCCTACGAGCGAAAACTGGGGCGGATGCTTCCCGAGGAGATCGAAGTCATGGGCCGCTCCGTCGAGTCCGTCCTTTGCCCCCTCAAAACAGAGATTCCAGAGGCTGCTGAGGTCCATAAAAACATCACCATCATCGAAGGAAAGGGATGCAGCGGATGCACGGTCACCAACCGCATGGCCCTCTCTTTCTATTCGCCCAAAGATGCGGATCGCTTGGGCCGGGTCACCCTCGTGGTCGGGGATACGGGTTCCAAGGACTACCGAAGGGAAGGCCGGTGCTTCTTCATGGGAAACTGTGCCATCCGGTCGAATAAAGGAAGAGAGGGGGTGAAGATCGGGGGATGTCCCCCTCCCGGGGTTTGGATTCGTCGGTCCCTCAACGAGGCGAGGAAGTAAAAATAGAAGGAAAAGCCTAGGGGGGAAGAAAATGAGCCATAAATCCTTTTTCTAGGAGAGGTTGAAGCGATGAATATCTTTTTAGAGATAATCGTTTACGGAGCCGTTCAAAGCAGCATCTACGCCCTTCTGGCCATGGGTTTCTGTCTGATCTTCGGGGTGGCCAACATCGTAAACCTGGCTCACACTGCTTTGTACATGATCGGAGCCTACCTGATTTATACGTTTTTTTCCGTTCTCCAGCTGAATCTGGCCATGGCCATCCTGCTATCCGTGGTGAGCGTGGCGCTTTTGGCCACGGGGATGTATCGTTTCTGTATCCGCCCGGTTATGGTCTCCGAATGGTCGGTCCTGATGATCACCATTTCTTTAGCCATGTTCTTTCAGCAATTGATGATCTTTGTCTATGGCCCCGCGGACCGGAATGTGGAGGGATTCATCGGAAAGAAACTCACTCTTTTCGGGGCGGTGGATATTGACGCCCAAAGGCTTTTGACCCTGGGCGTTTCGTTGGTTCTCTTGGTTCTTCTCTGGCTGTTCATCTACCGGACGCGGATGGGGAAAGCCATTCTGGCCGTAGCCCAGGACCGGGAAGCCGCCCTCTTCATGGGCATCAACAGCGAAAGGGTCTATCTGACGGTCATTGCCATCTCCGCGGTTCTGGCCGCCGTCGCCGGAGCCTTCATCGCCCCCACCATTGGCGCTCGCCCGGAAATGTGGGCTCCCACCTTGGGGAAAATCTTCGCCGTGGTGGTCCTGGGGGGAATCGGGAGCCTGGAAGGGACCATTCTGGCCGCTCTTCTGATCGGCTATTTAGAAGTGGTCATTTCCTTCTCCATTTCCAGCTATTTCGGAGAAATCGTGTCGGTGGTCGTCATTCTGCTTATGCTCAGCTTCCGTCCCTCTGGTTTATTGGGAAAACGGATTGAGGCCTAAAAGAGGGGGAAATATGCCCGAACAGGGAAATCGCTCCATTTTTTCCGGCGAACGAGTGGGGTTGCTCATTGCCTTGGCGGTCCTTTCTGCCGTGCCCCTTTTCATCGAAAACCGGGCGATCGTGGAAATCATCATCCTGGCCAACATCTATGCGGTCTACGTGGCCAGCTGGGATATCCTCTGCGGGTACACCGGCCAGGTCAGTTTCGGCCACGCCCTTTTCGTCGGGGGGGGGGCTTACACCGCGGCGCTCCTCAATTTCTATTTCAAATTCCCTCCCTGGATGACCATCTTTTTCGGGGGAGGGGTGGCCGCTCTTTTTGGGCTCATCATCGGGACGCCCTGCTTGCGGCTGAGAGGTCCCTATTTTGCGCTGGCCACCTTTGCCGCCGCTGCCTTTCCCTATGGGCTTACGGATGTATTCTGGGAAGTCACCGGAGGGCTCGACGGCCTTTATGGAATTGCCCCCATCTGGCCCACCTTGATGGGCAAGTACTACTTCTCGGTGCTCCTTACGGCCGTATGTTGCGGTCTCGTGTACCTGGGGGGGCGGTCGAAAAAGGGACTGATCCTGAAATCGATCCGGGAAGACGAGGTGGCCGCCATGGCCTCGGGCGTCAATACGACCGCCTATAAGCTGACCACTTTCGTGATCAGCGGGTTCTTAGCCGGGGTGGCCGGGGCCTTCTATTCCCACAACCAGCTCCACGTGGGACCGGAGACCTTATCCATCAACCTATCGATTTTGGTGATCATCATGAGCGTGGTGGGAGGGATCGGCACGATCACCGGTCCCATCGCAGGAGCCTACCTTCTGACCATCTTCAACGAGATGATGCGGGAATGGGAGGAAGTACGGCTTCTCATCTACACCGCGGCGGTGGTGCTCATTCTCCTGTTCGTTCCCAAAGGGGTTTTGCCCACCCTCTCGGATGGGATCAAACAGTGGATCAAAAGAAAAGGGGGGTGAAGTCTTGATGGGCATCATTTTAGAGACCCAGGAATTGACCAAGTACTTTGGAGGATTAGGAGCGGTCCGCAAGGTGAGCTTTTTCCTCAACGAGGGGGAAATGCTGGGGATGATCGGGCCCAATGGAGCCGGCAAGACCACCCTTTTCAATTTGATCACCGGTTTTCTCAAACCAACGGGGGGAAATATTTCTTTCCGAGGGAGAAGGATTACGGGTCTGAAGCCTCATGAAATCGTGCGCCGGGGGATCGCTCGAACGTTTCAGCTGGTGAGGCCTTTTCACCAGCTGACTGCCCTGGAGAACGTAATCATCTCCTGCCTCTCTCCCCGGGAAGGGGGCGGGGAGAAAAAGAATGGGGGGGTCGAGGAAAAGGCCGGGAGGCTCCTGGGGAACGTGGGCTTGTCGGGGAAGGAGGGTATGCTGGCCAAGGATTTACCCCATGGGGACCTGAAACGGCTGGATTTGGCCCGGGCGCTGGCTACCGAGCCTCAGGTTCTCTTGCTGGATGAGCCCTTTGCCGGGTTGGGTTTGATGGAGATCTCATCCCTCTCCCCCCTCATCCGGAAACTATCCCAGGAGGGCCACTCCATCATCATCATTGAGCACAAACTTCGGGAGATGATGAAATTGGTCGCACGGGTTATTACCCTGAATTTCGGGGAGAAGATCGCCGATGGAACTCCAGAAGAAATATCCCGCGATGAAAAAGTAATCCAAGCCTATCTGGGAAAAGGGGGGATGACGCTTGCCACAGGTTGAGATCCAGGACCTTCGGGTCGCGTATGGGAAAGCCAAGATATTGGAAGGGGTCTCCATGGACGTGGAGCACCGGGAACTCGTGTCGGTCATCGGGCCCAACGGGGCGGGAAAGACCACTTTACTGAGGGCCATATCCGGGGTAGCTGAGCCGCAAGGCTCCATAACCTTCGAAGGGCAGAGGATCGACCATCTCTCCCCGGTGCAGGTGGTGAAGCGGGGAATCATCCACTGCCCGGAACGGAGGCGGCTCTTCCCGGATTTGAGCGTCGAGGATAACTTGAAGATGGGCGCCTATCTGCGGAGCAAGGATAAGGATGGGGTTACGAGAGACCTGGAGAAAATGTTCAACCTCTTTCCCATCCTGCGCGATAGACGCAATCAGGATGCGAGAACGTTAAGCGGAGGGGAGCAGCAAATGCTCGCCATCGCCAGGTCGCTCATGTCCCAGCCTAAATTCCTGATGCTGGACGAGCCTTCCATGGGATTGGCCGTCTTGGTCAAACGATTAATCGCCGAAACCATCAAGGGCATCCGCGATGACGGAGTGACCATCCTTCTTGTTGAGCAGGACGCCGACCTGGCCTTCAGCGTGGCCGAGCGAGTCTATGTGCTGGAGCATGGAAAAGTGGCTCTCCAGGGAGTGCCGGAAGATTTGATGAAGAATCCCTATGTCAAAGAAATCTATTTGGGAATCGCCTGAAATAGGGAGGAATCAATGAGCCAAAAATTCTCATTCGAGGGAATTGTCAACCCCCAGTTGAAAAAAATCGTTCCCTACCTTCCGGGTCCGATGACCAAGGACATTGCGGCGAAGTATGAAATGGACCCGGCCCGGGTGATCAAGCTCTCCTCCAACGAGAACCCTCTGGGAGTCCCGCCTCTGGCGAAAGCCAAGATCATCGAGATGGCCGGAGAAGCCAGCCTCTACCCGGATGCGGAAGCGCGGGAGTTGCGGGGGGCTCTGGCCCAGTACGTGAACATGCGGCCGGAGAATATCGTCGTGGGCCCGGGGTCCTCTTCTCTGATGATGCATATCATCGAGGTCTTTTCCTCCCCGGGAGATGGGGTCGTCTTCACCTCTCCCGCCTTCGGGAGCTTCTACGAAGAGATCACCTTGGCCCGGGGACGAACCCCGGTCAAGGTACCCCTGGAGGAAAACTTTGACCTGGATGTGGCCAAGCTCAAAAAGGCCCTCACCCCAAGGAGCCGGGTCGTTTTCATCACCCGCCCCAACAACCCCACCAGCAAGCTGGTCCCCCTAAAGGATCTGCGGGAGATCATGGAGGCGGCGGCGGCCTTGAAGGCGGTGGTGGTTTCGGATGAGGCCTACGTCGAATTTGCCGACCCCCATACTTCGGCCCTGGAATTCTTCTATGAAATGGGGGAAGGGATCAACCTGCTGGTGACCCGGACGTTTTCCAAAGCCTTCGGCCTGGCCGACGTCCGCCTCGGCTACTGCGTGGGCCCGGCGGAGGCCATCTCTTTCCTGACCAAGGCCAAACCCAAGTGGGGAACGGGGATGCTGGCGCAGAGTGCCGGGGTGGCGGCCCTAAAGGATAAAGAGCATTTTCAGCGAACCTTGGAGGTGGTGCGAAAAGGGAGGGAATACCTCCACCGGGAGCTCGGCCGCCTGGGCCTGAAGATGGTGGATGCCCCCCAGGGAAACTACGTCACCGCCAAGGTCTCCGGGTATGGCTACACGGGTGAAACATTCACCGAAGAGCTCTGCCGACGGGGAGGCATCATGATCCGGGGCGATTTCCATCCCGAATACGTGCGGATCAGCATCGGGACCATGCCCCAGAATGAAGCGGTGGTCAAGACGGTAGCGGAGATGCTCAAGGATCGGAAAAGGAGATAAAAAACCATGGATAAACGGATGGAAGTTTTAGAAGGGGCCATCGATCTTCATTTTCACGCAACTCCCGACCTCCATGACCGGTTGCTCGACGAAATCGAAATTGCCCGGGATGCTCGGGAAGCCGGAATGAGGGCGGTGCTCTCTAAAGCCCATTACGGGATTAATGCCAGCCGGATGTATTATGTAAGCAGAGCAGTCCCCGGCATTCATACCTTTGGGGGAGTGGTCCTCAACCCGGCGGTCGGCGGGCTCAACCCCAGCGCAGTGGAGGCGGCCATCGCCTTCGGGGGAAAAGAGGTCTGGATGCCCTCCATTTTTTCCGATGCTCATATCAAGCATTTCAAGGGAACCTATGGCACCATGCCGGGCAAGGTCAAGTGGCCGGAGAAAGGGATCTCCGTTCTCGACGGGGAAGGGAAACTTTTGCCAGCGGTGAAAGAGATCCTGGATATGATCGCCCAGGCCAATATCATCCTGGGAACTTCTCACTGTTCGGCGGAAGAGAGCCGCATCTTGATCGATGAGGCCGTCCGTCGGGGGGTGAAAAAGATCCTGATCACCCATCCTCACAATGAAGTCCCGAGCCTTTCTTTGGAAGTTCAACTGGAATTTGCCCGAAAAGGTGCTTACCTGGAACATTGCTTTCTGCCCACCACTCCCATGTTTTTCAATGCCCGGATCCAAGATGTGATCGAGGTCATCCGCAAGGCGGGTCCGGAGCGGTGCGTGATCGCCACGGATTTTGGCCAGGTCTTCAACCCTTCCCCGGCGGAAGGATTACGAATGTTTATCCTCGGGTTGATGAACCAGGGGATCACCCGCGAAGAGATCAGCATCATGGTGCGCAAGAATCCGGCCAAGCTTTTAGACCTGGATTAGTCTGCAGAAAAGGACTCCGGAGGGACGGGGCTTCCCTCCACCCCTACGCTCTTTCCCGGAGAGGAAGGAAGGCTATGGAGAAGGCTTTTCGAGTGGGCTTGTTGGTTCCGTCCTCCAACACGGTTATGGAAGTGGACCTTTACCGGAATCTTCCTTCGGCGATAACGGTCCATCCAGCCAGAATGTATCTGGAGGAGACGACCGCAGAAGGAGAAAGGCGGATGATTTCCGAAGAAGTTCCCAAAGCTGCCGAGTTGCTGAAGACCTTGCGTCCCCACTTAGTGGTTTTTGGCTGCACCTCAGCAGGAGCTCTTTTTGGCCCGGATTTCCCTCAGGAACTCCATAGGAAAATCGGTACGGTCGTCGGCTGTCCGGTTCTGGATATTCTTTCCCCGGTGGCCGAGGAACTGAACCGGCTTCGAGCCCGAAGACTGGCGGTCTTGACACCCTACTCTTCCGGGCTCAATCAATCCGTCAAAGCCAGCCTGGAAGCTCTGGGTTTTGAGGTTCTCTCGATTGATGGCCTGGGTATCACGGTGAATTTTGAGCTGGCTTCGCCCACGCCGCAGGAGATTGTTGCTTTTGCCCAAAAAAGCTCCCTTCCCCAAAAAGCCGAAGCTCTATTCATTTCCTGCACCAATTTTAGGGCTTTGGAGGCCTTGCCCCTGCTACAAGAGCATTTCCATTTGCCGATAGTAACCAGCAACCAGGCCGTGATTGAAAAAATTAAAAGATCCGTATCAATTTAGCCGTTTGAAAATCATTTCAAAGCCATATCGATTAGGATACCCATCGCTGAAATCCCCCCCACCCCCCCTTTGCAAAGGGGGGCAGGGGGGATTTCTGGTGAATCTTTTCAAAAGGTCAAAGTTACCTTTTTCAAAGAGCTAAAGTGTTACAAAGAATCTTCCAAGAGCAGCCTCGCCGCAGCGAGTGAATCTTCGGAGAAGCTTAGGGAGAGATCATTAGGCGCTTACTGCGCAACTAATACCAACATGTTGGTTAGAAGGACATATGCCGTGCATTCGCGATAAATCCCCCGTTGCCCCCCTTTTACAAAGGGGGGTTGGGGGGGATTTCTGGGCTTCAGGCTGCCCTTCAGGGGCCTCTTTTTCTGCGCAAGGTCGCGGAAAAAACCTAGACGGTTCCAAGGGAATTGCCATTGATTTTACGATCTTTTAAAAATGTTTTCTGGGTACGTTTCCATTAGAAAGGAGAGAGAATGGAAATCAAAAAGATTTGTGTCCTCGGCGCTGGGGTGATGGGCTCGGGGATTGCTCAGGTTTCGGGAGAGGCTGGTTATCAAGTCTCCATGCGAGACGTAGAGGACCGCTTCATTCAGGGCGGGCTGAACACGATCAAGAAGAATTTGGAAAGGGCGATCCACAAAGGGAAAGTGAGCAGGGAAGAGGCGGATGGAATCCTCTCCAGGGTGAAAGGGTTTATGGAACTCGCTCCTGCCGTACAAGATGCCGATATCGTCATCGAGGCCGTGACCGAAAACATGGGTTTGAAGAAACGGATCTATGAAGAGCTGGATAGACTTTGCCCCCAGAAGACGATTCTCGCCTCGAACACTTCGGGTCTATCCATTACTGAAATCGCTTCCATGACTAAGCGTCCCGACAAGGTCATTGGCATGCATTTTTTTAACCCCGTGCCGGGGATGAGGCTGGTGGAGATCATTAAGGGGCAAGCTACTTCAGAGGAAACTTTCCAAATCATCAAGGCTCTGGCAGAAAAAATGGGAAAAACTTCTATCGTCGTAAACGAATCCCCCGGGTTTGCCGTGAACCGGATATTAATCCCCATGATTAATGAGGCCATCTTTGTTCTGCAAGAGGGTGTAGCCTCGGCGGAAGACATCGATAAGGGAATGATGCTTGGAGCGAATCACCCGATTGGACCTTTAGCCTTGGCTGACTTGGTAGGTTTAGACACCCTCCTGATGATCCTGGAGAACCTCTACCAAGAGTTAGGGGATCCCAAGTACCGTCCCTGCGCCCTTTTGCGGAAGATCGTCAGAGCCGGACATCTGGGTCGAAAGACGGGAAAGGGTTTCTATGACTACTCCAAGTAAACACCAAAAGAAAGGGGGGAGATCCTTTTCCGGAATCCTCGGCATGAAAAGAGCTCTGTTTAGGGAACCCCCAAAAGATGGATGAGAGCCATCATGCGGTGTGATGGGATCGTGAGGGATGGGGTATTTCCATCAATTCTTCCTATTTTTTTTAATTCTTAGCCAGGAATCGATTCGGTCCCGGTAGATCAGGGTGAATACCAGGGCGAGCAGGCCCAGCCCCAGGACGACGAAGAAAGCCCGGTAGTCCTCCGACCGAACCGCCTCCCCCTGCATGGAGAGCAGAAGGGTACCCGGAATCCTCCCGATGGTGGAGACCACCAGGAAGGTGAGAATATGCATGGGGCTTAGACCCAGGAGATAGCAAAAATAATCCTTCGGCAGGCCGGGGATGATGAAGAAAATGAAAGAGAAAAAAGCTCCCTGGTGCTCCATCAAGTAGTCAAATTTATCCATGATTTCTTTGGCCACGAAACGGCGGACGAAGGAAAATCCTAAGCGGCGGGCGATGAGGAAGGCGACCCAGGAACCCAGAGTCAGGCCGATCGTGGAGTAGATGAAGCCTGCTCCCGTTCCGAAGAGGTAGCCCCCGATAAAGCCGGTAAACTCACCGGGTATGGGAGCGAAGAGAACTTGAAGGAATTGGATCCCCATGAAGGCCAGGGGGGCAAAGGGGCCGAATGAGGATACAAAGGCGCTGACCCGGGTCCGGCTGGAAAAGAAGCGTACCAAATCCCGGAAACCGAGGTAGGCTTCCTTGTAGTAATAGAGGAGGAGGCAAAGCCCCAGCACCACCAGGGCATAGCCCAGGATCCACTTCCAGTTCGGTTTTTGGTCCCCGGAATGAGTTAGCGGCTCCATTGGTTCCACTCTTTTTACCAGAGTTTTCCCGCGGTAGCAAGGTTGATTCTATAGTTTATTCGGCAAGAGAAGCGGAAAAATTCAATAATGACAGAGAGGTCCACAAGCTGAGAAATAACCCTTGGGAGAGTGCGATTCTCGTGAATCTCTGGGGGCAAGAAGCGATCCGCCGGAAGTTTTATCCTGCTTTCGTTTTCGGAGCCCCGATGATGGCATAGGTGGCCATGCCTTTGGCAATCAGGGATCCTTCCCCCGTTTTTACTTGCATATCCATCACAATCAGCCGTTTTCCCGAATAAACCACCCGGGCTTCACCGAACATTTCGCCGCTGTTGACCGCGGAGAAGAAATTGATCTTGAATTCGGCGGTGGTCGCTCTCTGCCCGGGCTGAATCAGAGTCATACAAGCGAAGGCAACTGCCGTGTCAGCCAGGGTGGCGATCGCCCCCCCATGGACGACTTCATGGGCCTGGGTCAATTCTTTGCGAAAAGGCATGCGGAACCGGGAAAAGCCGGTATCGATCTGTTCCAGGCTGATCTGGAGGAGCTGGTAAATAGGAGACGCCTCCACCGCCCGCCGGAGGGCTTTTTCGTAGCTTTCTTTGATGGGCATGAACACTCCTAGCGATCCGCAATAGGGGCGGGTTTCAAACCCGCCCCTACGCTAATTTTTTTTAGCCAGTCCAGAGCTTTCCCCATGGCTTTTTCTTCGACCCGCAGACGGTGCCCGGCCCCCTCGATGATCGAGAGTTCCGCCTTCCCTTTCACTTTCTCATAGAGCCGGTGGGCATGGCTGACCCGGACCACGTCATCCCGTGTCCCGTGAATCAGAAGCAAGGGGCGGGGGGGAATTCGGTCGATCCAGTCGAGGGGCCTTACCATCTTGAAACTTTTCTTCCATTCATCCATTGAGCGGGGGAAGTCCGGACTCCTGACGATTCCCACGTCCCGGGCATGGGTAAGGAAATCTTCCAGGCCTTGGGCCGTCGATAAGTCCCGGAATTCGGCCGGAGACGCGCAGGAGACCAAAGCCGCCACTTCTTTATGCCGGGCCGCCACGTAGATGGATACGGCTGCCCCGCCGCTGAAACCCATGAGATAGATGCGTTTCCGGTCTGCCTCGGGGCGGAGATAGAGGGTGTTCAATCCCTTTTCCAGGTCCCGGGCCCAGCCGAGAATGTCGAAGTTTCCCTCGCTTACCCCGGCCCCCCGGAAGTTAAAGATCAGGACCAGAAATCCTTCCCGGCAGAAGCGCTCGGCCAGCAGGGGATACCCCCCGTCATCCGGCCCTTTGGCCTTGGCGGGAATTCCATGGCAGAGGATCAATGCGGGGAAAGACCCCGGGGGGCCTGCTGGAAGGTAGATTTCCCCCCGGATCGCCAGCCCGTCGCTTTTCCAGGAAATTCTTTCAATATTCATAATTCAAGAAATTTCACCACAGAGGTCACAGAGAACGCAGAGAATGAAAAAAAGGAATAATGGAATAGTGGAACAAACAAAAAATGGGTGAATGGAATATTGGAATGGTGGGTAAAAAAATAAAATGCCTGAACCCATTATTCCATAATTCCATCATTCCAGCATTCCAATTTGTCTGCCCTGCGTGCTCTGCGAGAGATATGCCTTTTTAGTCCGTTTTTAGGTATTTTAAAACCTTGCTCATGACCTCGCCGGCCGAGCCGTGGATGACCACGTCCGCGTAGGTATCATGATACGTCGGTTCGCGGTTGATGATCACCAGCTTGGCCCCGGCTTCTTTGGCTTCCAGGGGGACGGAGGCGGCCGGCTGGACGACCAGAGAGGACCCGATGACGATGAAAAGATCGCAGTTGCGGGCCCGGTGAAATGCCTCCTCGGTCTCCTGAACCGGCATGGATTGGCCGAAGGAAACCGTATCGGGCTTCAGGATTCCTCCGCAGGCGTCGCACCGCGGAACCTTGACTCCCCGGAGAAGCCAGGACTGGATCTCCTCCCGGGTGTATTTCTTCCGGCACGAAAGGCAGGAGACGGAGACGGCGGTCCCGTGGAGCTCGATGACCTTTTGCGGCGAGGATCCCGCCCGCTGGTGGAGGTTGTCGATGTTCTGGGTGATCACGCAGTCCAGCTTGCCCATCTTTTCCAGCTCCGCCACCGCCTGATGGGCCGCATTGGGTTGGGCGTTTTTCAGCGGCTCGTAGAATTCCCGGCTCATCTGCCAGTACTTCTCCCGCGACTCCTCGCTGGAGATGAACTTCTGGTAATAGAAATCCTCGGGGTTGTATTTCTGCCAGACTCCACCGGGGCTGCGGAAATCGGGAATCCCCGACTCGGTGCTCACCCCGGCGCCGGTGAAGACGATCACCTTTTGGGAGTTGCGGATGAGATCGGTGATTTTACGAATGAGCTCTTCCATGGCTATCCTTTCAAAATACAATCCCATTTGGACGCAGAGGAACGCAGATTTTCAGGATTAGAAAGAAAGCCATATCAAGGTTTTAAGAACAAGAAAAGTCTCTTTATGCGGCGGAAGAGCCTTATGGTGCTTTCTTCTTTTGTGAATTCAATTGATCCTTTTCTGCGTTTATCTGCGAAAATCTGCGTCCAAATTTAAAATCCTATATTCTCCCCGATGATGATGACCAGGTAATCGGAGAAGAAGGGGGGCTTCCATTCGATGATCGAAGTGATGCGGCAGGCGCGCTGGGGGATGCGGCAGTCGACGCATTTTCCCGCGGCCATGCAGGGAGGACTGAAGTCAAGCCTCTTGCAGTTCATGGGAACGGCGATTTCCTTGATTCTGCGGATGCCGCTCTCCAGGTCGGGGACGATTTTGTTGGCTCCCGCCACCACAATGGCTTTCCGGGGCCCGAAGGTCATGGCGTTGACCCGGTTCCCGCTCCCGTCGATATTCACCAGCTGCCCTTCCAGGGTAATGGCGTTGGAGCTGGTGAGAAATACATCAGAGGCCTGCTGGGCCCGGCGCATCTGAAAGGACTCTTCCACCGCCGAGGGGGAAATCTCCCAGTGGTCGAGGACCTTGTGTCCCTTGGCCCTCAGCTCCTCGATGACTTTCAACCCGCGGATGGTGACCGAACCGCCGACCCCCACCACGGCCCCCGGGGGGATCTCTTTCAGGACCATCTCTTTGGCCTGCGCCTGATTCTCCAGGTAAAAGGCCTTGAACCCCCTTTTCTTCAGGGCCTCCACCGCCCGCTTTCCTCGATCTTCCATGTACCAACTCTTCACTGATTCCATTTTTATTCCTTAAAGCGTTATTTGCCACAGAGGGCACAGAGATCGCAGAGTTTAACAGCCAAAAGCCAAAAGGTATCCGCAAAAAATTTTGGTCCTTTTTCCTCTCTGTGATCTCTGTGTCCTCTGTGGCTAAATTTAATTATGGTCGTCCCAGGACGAAGACGCAGGCGATGGAGCCCGGGCCGCCCAGGGTGTGGGTGAGGCCGAAATCGGCTTTCTTCACCTGGCGCTTGCCGGCCCGGCCGCGCATCTGAGTGACCACGTCAGCCACCATCCGCACCCCGGTGGCTCCCACGGGATGGCCGCAGGACTTCAGCCCGCCGCTGGTATTGACGGGAAGCTCCCCGTTCAGAGCGGTGACCCCTTCCTCGATAAGCTTTCCCCCTTCCCCCCGGCCGCAGAACCCCAGGTCTTCATAATTCACCAGCTCGGTGATGGTGAAACAGTCGTGGACCTCGGCTACATTGATTTCTTTCCGCGGGTTTTTGATGCCCGCCTGCCGGTAGGCCATGGCCGAGGCCTCGCGGGTGGCCTTGAAGCCCAGGAAGTCGTTGTCCTCCTGGAAGGCCATGCTGAAGTACCCGTAGGTGATGGCCAGCCCCATTCCCTTGATCAGAAGGTAATCCTTCTTCAGATCCCTGGCGATCTCGGGAGTGGTGAGGATGACCGCGGCAGCCCCGTCGGTGGTCGGGCAGCAGTCGAAGAGGCCCAGCGGGTCCACGACCATGGGGGCTTTCAGCACCGTCTCCTCATTGATGGGGGAGCGGAAATGAGCCTTGGGGTTAAGGGACCCGTTGAAATGATTCTTTACCGCCACTTTGGCCAACGTCTGCTTGCCGTATCCGTACTGGTGAAAATAACGGGTGGCAATGGGAGCAAAGATTCCCGGGGCGGTCCTTCCTTTGGAGACCAGCGGGTGGGTTTCGTGAATGTGCCTGGCCACCAGGCTTCCCCGGGGCGGCACCTCCCGCATCTTTTCCACCCCCACCGCTAGGACCATCTTGTATTCGCCCGAGGCAACCCCGAAGGCGGCATTGCGGATGGCTTCCATCCCCGAGCAGCAGTAGGCCGAGACCCGGGTGACCGGTCGGGGATAGAAATTCAAGGGTTCAGACAGCGAGGCGCCGGCGTCTCCCTCCAGACCGGTCAGTCCGGGGGAAAGAGTCCCGAGCCAGGCCGCCTCCATATCCTTGGTCTCCAGGCCGGCATCCTGGTAGGCCTCATAAACAGCTTCCAGGGCCATGTCCTGGTAGGTCATTTCAAAATTTTCCCCGAATTTCGTCGCCCCCACGCCGATGATGGCGACTTTATCTTTGATGCTCATCTCTCCCTCCTTAAGTGCGGCCCTGCCGCAACCCAAATATGGGTTATTGGAATGTTGGAATAATGGAATATTGGGCGCATTGAATGCTGGAATCCCCAAGAATATGGCCCCATAACGTATTACCCATTATTCCACTATTCCAGTATTCCATTGTTCCAGTTCTCTGGCCTTTCCTCCGCGCGTTCTGCGGTGAAATATTTATCCCGTTGGCCGGAGTTTCCAGAAGTAATTGTAGAACCCGCCTCCCTGGTGGAACCGGCGGAAGGTGAGTTCCACGGGCAGGCCGATTTTGATCTGTGCCGGATCGCAATCCGTCACCTGACCGTAGAAACGGCCTCCCCCTTCCATGTCCGCCACGGCCATCACCGTGGGGGGGTCGGGATTGGGAAAGAGGTGGTCCTTGGCAAAGGTGTAGATTTTTCCTTTTCGGGGAAGCTTGGCGTCTTCATACTCGTCTTTGGCATTACATTTCAGGCAGATCCTGCGTCTGGGAAAGGCGAAGGTGCCGCACTTCTTGCAGCGGGTGCCGTAGAGCTGAAGATTCTGCTTCTTCTCCTTCCAGAGGAGGGCCCAGGAGGAGTAAGGTTCCAGCGGCTCGGTGGGGAGGGTGTTCTGGAATTTGAGAAATTTCTCGTAATTGGCCAAGGGCTTTTTCGAGGACTGATAGGAAGAGACCCCCCGCCGATCTCTTAAACGCTCGATCTCCGGAGAAATCTGGAGAAGGAAGGCGTCGGCGTTGCCGGCTCCGTAGCCGCAGAGAAGGATCCTCTCCCCCGATTTGGCTTTTTCCAGGGCGTCCACCAGGAGCATCAAGGGGGCAGCGGTCCCCGTGTCTCCTACGGTGGTTAGAAGAGGGTCCTCCGGAAAAGAGCCGGCAGGAAGGTTCAGGGATTTCGTTACCCGGGCATAGACCCGGCTATCCGGGGCGGCGATGACAAACCGGGAGATGTCGGAGGTGTTCAACTCATACTTCTTGAGGATTCCCTTAATGCAGGCGGGGACCATGCGGGCGTATCCGTAAGCCTGGACAAAAGCCGCGTCCCCTTTCTGCACGTAATCGTCATCCTGCTTTCTCCAGGTGTCCATGAATTCCTCGGACAGGGAATAGATCCCCTCGATGGAAGCCGCCACTCCGGAGTCCCCGATCATAAGCGCTGCCGCCCCGTCTCCAATGAGCTGTTCCGAATCCGAACCCGGTTCTCCCCGTCGGGTATCCGCTGCCGTGACCAGGAGGTTCTTGGCGCTCCCCCCTTTCACCGCATCCATGGCCGCTTTCAGGGCCGCGGTGCCCGCGCGAACCGAGGAGAGCTGGTCCGCCGTGTAGATCTCCAGGGGCAAATCCACGGCCGTGGCCACCAGGGTGGAAGCCTGTTTTTCCAGATAGGGTGACGTGGTGGAAGCGAAGATCAGGCCATCCACCGCTTTGGGGTCGCCCCCCGCAAGGCAGTTCAAGGCAGCTTCGGTAGCCATGGTCAGGCTGTCTTCGTCGTGGTTAGCCACGGCCCGTTCCCCGGAGATGAACCGGGGACCCCAGGCCTTGGCCACCACATCCCTCCCCATTCGGTATTTAGGAATGTAAGCTCCAAAACCGGTGATCCCTGCCATGGACACCTCCTTTTTCTCGAGATGATATTGCCTCCCCGCTCGCCACGTTTGGTTCGCGGACAAATTAACACAGAAAAGGATTCAATGCAATGTTCCTCGTGATTCAAAATAACTAAGGCTTCCTCTGTCAACGGACGAAAATTCCCGGAAAAGAATTTCAAATTTATTGTAAATTACCCCTTGCATTTTTGAGGTTGGGATATTATATTTGTTTCATTAGCACTCAATCTCAATGAGTGCTAGTTTGGGATCTTATGGGGGTCAATCCAAAAATTCCCTTACCTAATCCTCTTAAACTGAGGGATGGATATTGCAAAAAATCAAATTAAAACAATGACTAAGGTTAGTTCTTGTTCAAAACCGGCCGGAGGCGGCCATTTTCATTAAGATAAGAAAGGAGAGAGGAAGCATGAAGATCAGACCACTTCAGGATCGCGTAATTGTCAAAAGGGTTGAAGAAGAGGAAAAAACCAAGGGCGGGATCATCATCCCCGACACCGCCAAAGAGAAGCCCATGGAAGGCAAAGTGATCGCCGTGGGGAAGGGCAAACTTATGGAAGACGGGAAGGTCCATGCCCTGGATGTCAAGGCGGGAGACCGGATCCTCTTCGGTAAGTATTCCGGGACCGAAGTGAAGATTGACGGCGAAGAGCATCTCATCATGAGAGAAGACGACATCTTAGGCGTTATCGAAAAATAATCTAATGAATCCATAAAGGAATCAATAAAGGAGGAATGAAAAGATGGCAGCGAAAGAAATCCGTTATGATCAGAAAGCCCGGGAAGCGCTCCTGAAGGGGGTCAATATCCTGGCTGATGCCGTAAAAGTAACCCTGGGCCCCAAGGGCCGGAACGTGATCCTGGAGAAGAGCTTCGGGTCTCCCACCGTCACCAAGGACGGGGTCACCGTAGCCAAAGAGATCGAGCTGGAGGACAGGTTCGAGAACATGGGCGCCCAGATGGTCCGCGAAGTGGCCTCCAAGACGTCGGACATCGCCGGCGACGGGACCACCACGGCTACGGTCCTGGCCCAGGCGATCTACCGTGAAGGGTCCAAGCTGGTGGCCGCGGGCCACAACCCCATGGAACTGAAGAGAGGGATCGAGAAGGGTGTGGAAACCGTAATCGAAGAGCTCAAGAAGCAGTCCAAGCCCACCAAGGAGCAGAGGGAGATTTCCCAGGTAGGAAAGATCTCCGCAAATAACGATGAGACCGTCGGCAACATCATTGCCGAGGCCATGGCCAAGGTGGGAAAAGAAGGGGTCATTACTGTGGAGGAAGCCAAGTCCATGGAGACCACCCTGGACATCGTCGAAGGAATGCAATTCGACCGCGGGTACATCTCTCCTTACTTCGTGACCAACCCCGAGAAGATGGAAGCCGTCCTCGAGGACGCCTTGATCCTCAACCATGAGAAAAAGATCAGCAACATGAAAGACCTGCTCCCCGTTCTGGAGCAGATCGCCAAACTGGGCAAGCCCCTCCTGATTATCGCCGAGGAAGTGGAAGGCGAAGCCCTGGCCACCCTGGTGGTAAACAAGCTGCGCGGCACCCTGAAGTGCGCGGCGGTGAAGGCCCCCGGGTTCGGCGACCGGCGCAAGTCCATGCTGGAAGACATCGCCATCCTGACCGGCGGCCAGATGATCTCCGAAGAGATGGGCGTGAAGCTGGAGTCCATTACCCTCAAAGACCTGGGCAAGGCCAAACGGATCACCATCGACAAGGACAACACCACCATCATCGAAGGCGCCGGGGAATCCAAGGGGATCGAAGGCCGGGTGAAAATGATTCGGGCCCAGATCGAAGAGACCACCTCGGATTATGACCGCGAAAAGCTGCAGGAACGGCTGGCCAAACTGGTGGGCGGCGTGGCGGTCATCAATGTGGGAGCCGCTACCGAGTCCGAGATGAAGGAAAAGAAGGCCCGGGTGGAAGACGCCCTGAACGCGACCCGCGCGGCCGTGGAAGAAGGGATCGTTCCGGGCGGCGGAGTGGCCTACCTGCGCACCCTGCCGGCTCTGGATAAGATGAAGCTGCCCGAGCAACAGCAGTTCGGGCTGAATATCCTCAAGAGATCGCTGGAAGAGCCCATTCGCTGGATCGCCATGAATGCCGGTTTCGACGGCTCCATCGTGGTCGAAAAAGTGAAGAATGAGAAGGGGAATTTCGGGTTCGATGCGCAGAATGAAGAGTACACCGACATGGTGAAGGCCGGGATCATCGACCCCACCAAGGTGGTGCGTACGGCCCTGCAAAACGCAGCTTCAGTTGCCTCCCTGCTCCTCACCACCGAAGCCATGGTGGCCGAGAGACCCAAAGAGAAAGAAAGGATGCCCTCCATGCCTCCGGGAGGAGGAATGGAAGGGATGTATTAAAAGCAAAGAGCATAGGGCCTAGAGTCAAAAGCTCGGGCCCTTTAAGAAATCTATGAAAAAGCCCTCCGCCAAACGCGTAGGGCTTTTTTTTCATCGGGTGTATGGGGGGAGAGGGAAAAAATGACCTTGACCGCCTTGCCCCCCCACTTTTCGCCAAGTGGGCGGAAGATGAATTGAATTTCAGGCATTGCCCGGCCCGGAAGCAAGGGCGTTGCGCGCAAAAACCATGAGGCGCGCCTCGTTTCTTGGACCGGCCGGGCAAGCCGTTCTTTCCCCAAGAAGAGAGTTCTTCCCATGTAGGGGCGCCCGGCTGGGCGCCCGATAGGCCCGCCTCCAAATTGCGGAATGCCGATTGCGGAATGCGGATTGAAAAAGAAAACCAAAAAAATCCGCAATCCGAAATAACTGAGCCGATGCTTTTTCCGCGCAACGCCCTTGCTTCCGGGCCACAAGTTTGCTTTTACACAAGAAAGAGAATCGAAAAAGTGAAGCGGGCAAGCCTTGACAGCCCCTTGATTTTTATCTATTTTCCGGTCGTCCATTTCTGCGGTTGCGGCCGATTCGATCAGCCCGTCAAGGAATATTTTGCAAAGTACTTGAAATCGAACCCGCCCCGGGGGAAAATAAACCCCTGAAGCCCGTGAGCCCCGTTGGGTACGACCTATGACCACGGGGTATTCTTTGGAAAATTTTCCAGGTTTCGGAAAGGAAAAAGATGAAAAAGCAAAAGCCGGCCTGTCCCGGGAGGAAAAAATATCTCGCCGGGAAAAGAATTCTTCCCGCGCCGATTTCTAAAGATACGGATATCGCCAAATTAATCGACAACCTGGACGCTTATAACGGCGGAAGATTGAGAGCCGCCTGCCATTTATTAAGGGACAAATATTCCCGGCAGGAAGTGACCGTGGGATTAAGCCTGGCAGGGGCCTTGACCCCGGCCGGTTTAGGGCCTTCGGCAATCATTCCGCTGATGAATCACGGTTTTGTCGACTGGATCACCGCGACCGGCGCCAATATGTACCACGACCTGCATTTTGCCTTCAATCTGCCGATGCATCGGGGCAGCCATCTGGTGGATGACGCCGATTTGAGGGAAAAGGGGGTGACCCGGATCTACGACATCCTCTTCGATTATGAGGATGTGTTGATGGAAACGGATCGAAGATTGAGAAAAATTCTGGTGCGTCCTGAATTTCAGAAGGAAATGGGAACCCGGGAGTTTTATCATCACCTGGGGAAGGCCATGAATGAATTCGAGGAGAAGAATCGTCTGGGAGAGGTGAGCATCATCGCCGCGGCCTACCGCAACGGCATCCCTGTCTTTACGTCATCCCCCGGGGACTCCACCATCGGAATGAATGTGGCCGGCTTGGAGCTTCTGGCCGAAGCCGCCGGCCTGCGGAATCGTTTCAAACTGAAAATCAACCCGAGCATCGACGTCAACGACTCAACCGCCATCATATTGAACGCCAAGCTGTATGAGCGCGGGAAAACGGGGGTGATCCTGATCGGCGGGGGAAGCCCGAAAAACTTCATGCTCCAGACGGAGCCGCAGATCCAGGAAGTGCTCATGATCCCGGAAGTGGGCCAGGATTACGATATCAATGTAACCGATGCCCGGCCGGACACGGGAGGACTGTCGGGGGCCCCGCCGAGCGAAGCGGCCAGCTGGGGCAAGATCGATCCCACCAAGCTGGAGGAGACCGTGACGGCTTACCTGGATGTCACCGTGGCCTTACCCCTGATGGTTGCCTATGTGATGCGGACCACCCAGCCCAAAAAACGGAAAAGACTGTATGACCGGGGGCCGGAACTGCATAAGAAGCTGATCCAGTCCTACCTGGAAAACAACCGGGAAGTAAACCAGCTGAAAAGCCTCATTCAAAAACTGTCCGCGTGAAGGAAGGAAAACCGGAATGAAAAAAAAGCTCCTGGCCCTGGCGGAAAAGCACGGAACCCCCCTGTTCATCCTCGACCATGAAAAAATCAGGAAAAATTACCGGATCTTCAAGAAAAACCTGCCGCGGGTCCAGTGCTATTACGCGGTAAAAGCAAATTCGAATCAGGAGATCATCAAGACCCTGTTCGATGAAGGCTCGAGCTTCGATGTGGCCTCTTACAACGAGTTCATGCAGGTTTACGAATACCTAAAGCACTTCGAAGAAAAAGACAAAGATTTTTTCATCTGGGACAAGATTATTTTCTCCAACACCATAAAAGACCGGGAGACCCTGCGGAAGATCAAACGGTACCGGCCCCTGGTGACCTATGACAACAGCGACGAGCTGAAGAAAATAAAGGAACATTGTGAAACGGCCGGGCTGGTTTTGAGGTTAAAGGTTCCGGACACTGGGTCGCAGGTCGAGATGGGCTCCAAATTCGGGGCCGAACCGGGAGACGCGGATCACCTGATCCGCCAGGCCTTTGATAATGGGTTGGTGGTGGAAGGCTTAAGCTTTCATGTGGGGAGCCAGTGCACCCACTTCGACAACTACACCGCCGCCCTGGCGATCACCTCCGAAATTTTCGATGAGGCGCGCAAAAAGGGATACAACCTGAAAATCGTGGACATCGGGGGCGGGTTCCCAGTGCCCTACGACGCGCAGGTTCCCAGATTCGAAAAGCTCGGCCAACTGATCAATGCCGAATGCCAACGCCTCTTTCCGGAAGATATCGAGATCATCGCCGAGCCGGGAAGGTTCATCGTGGCCACGGCGGCGACGCTCATATCCGAAATCATCGGCAAAGCCCGGAGGGACGGAAAGATCTTTTATTACCTCAACGACGGGGTTTACCACACCTTCTCGGGCGTCGTTTACGATCACTGGATCCCCAATTTCCACTCCTTCGGGCGCGGGGAAAAGGAGGTCTGCGCGGTTGTCGGGCCCACCTGCGACAGCTTCGACAAAGTATCCCTCTCCGAACAACTTCCGGGAAACCTGGGCATCGGAGATTACCTCTACACCGAGAACATCGGCGCCTACAGCATCGCTTCTTCCACCAAGTTCAACGGCTTTGACGGCGCCCGGATCATTCATATTTATTAGCCGTTTACTAAAGGGAAGGACAAAAATAAGGTGACATTGCAATGGGTCCAACATGCGCAGAAATCCCCCCATCCCCCCTTTTTTAAAGGGGGGCAAGGGGGGATTTCCGGCTCGCATGGGCTTGATTCAAAATGCTGGCTTTGATCAGGGAAACTTATTTTGGCCCCTCTCCATAAGAGAGCGGTTATTGTTAGGTTAGTCTGTGGGGGGGTGTTCGACGAGGTGGGTTTCCAGCCTGTCGTCCAGGGCGCGGAGCCTCTGGGCCATTTTCTTCAGCATCTTCATGGCGATTTCCGGGGTGTTCTTGAGCAGGCTTTCGAAGGTGTCGGGTCCGACCACGAGGACCTTGCTGTCCTCGAGGACTTCCACCGTGGCGGAGCGGTCCATGCCCAGGAGAAGGGCCATTTCCCCGATGAATTCTCCGTCCGAGAGTTCAGCCAGGACTTTTTCCCCTTTTCCGACTTTCTTTTTTACCCGGACCTTTCCCTTCTGGATGATGAACATTTCGTGTCCGGGGTCTCCCTCGCGGCAGAGAATCGTTCCTTTGGCGAAATTCTTGCCGAATTTCCAGAAGAGCTGATCTTCCCGACTCATGGCGACAGGGGCTCCTTTCCCGGGGGTAAATCTCGTTCCTGGGCCAGCCGACTGATGATGTCATAGGCCTTTCTCAGACGGGAAGCCAGATTTCCCAGTATCTTCATTCCCAGACCGTTCTTCTCCCGGAACAGATCCTCCAGGACCTCCGGTTCCACGACCAGAATCTGGCTTTCTTCTTCCACCACCGCGTTGATCGACCGCGGCTGGCCGAGCAGGCAGGCCATCTCCCCGAAGAAATCCCCTTCCTTCAGGATGTCAATGGTAACCTTTTGTTGCCCGACCCTCTTGTACAGGCGGACCCGGCCTTTCTGGATGATGTACATCCCCGAACAGTCCTGTCCCTCTTCAAAGAGAAGGGCTCCCGGAGGAAATACCCTGCCGAATTTTTTGAAGAGAAGCTTTTCTTCCCTCATCGCCCCTTTTTGACCTCCACCTGGAGCGAATAGACCAGGCTGACCTCTCCCTCGATCTTGACCAGGAAGTAGAACATGGCCGGCTTGTTCCCCGACCGCACCTGGGGGTGAAAGACTCTTACCATGAAAGGAGATATCTCGGACAGGGAGCTCTGGCCGTCTTTCATCCGTTTAAGCGACCGATTGAGAAAATCCCAGCGGACCTTCCCTCTCTTGTCCGCTCCGTTCCACTGGACCGGTATGGCTTTCAGGGTCAGGGAATGATTGGGTTTGAGGGAGATTTTATAGATGTCGTAAATATCGGCGGTGCCGCTGAGGAAGCATTCGTTGAAGATGTGGAGTCCGGGCTCGGAAGCCGGCAGTTCCAGAGCTTTCTCATAAGTCTCCGGGGCATCGGTTCCCGAGCTGCCGTCGTTCTGGTCCCAGAGAGAGATTTGCACGATATACTGGCCCAGAATCTCTCCGGAAAAACTTCCTCCCTTTCCCTGGATCTGAATCCGGTAAGCATCAGGCCGGGGTTCGGAGTTGGAGGTCCATTCCAGGAGGAGCGGTTCTTCGCCCGGCTGGAGGTGGCTGCCGGCCCGGAGCCGGGCCCCGCTCGAATCGGTCAGGGTCCATTCCAGCCGGCCCCCTTTTCCCGCATTCCACTGGGGGGATACCTGAGCCTGGATGGTCTGGCCCGGCTTGACGGGGCCGATTTTCAGGACCTGTTCCCCCTCGTGAGTGACGAAGCCGCGGTGCTCCCCTTCGCCCACGATTCTCTCTTCGGCCCGGAGGGGGAGGGCAGCGGATACACCGCAAAGGATTGCCAGCAAGCAAATGAACTTCCAGCAGGGCATTGGCAAACAGTCCTCTGTGCCATCCATGTGCAGAGTCTTCAAATTTTGTAAAGAATATTTGTTATGCGGACTTGCCTCTGAAATTCCCCCCACCCCTCTTTAGAAAAGGGGGGATTTCTGGAAGGCGCTGAATCTCGGGCCAAGTATACACTTTTGACTGCGGCCCTACCACAATGTTCTTCGAGGAGAAAACGGAGCTGTTCCGCAGAAGGAAAGGCGGCCCTGCCGGGTTAAGCGATCCCCGCCTTCTGGAGGGCCTTCTCGATCTCGGCCTTCTCGAACCCCACGATGACTTCGTCGCCGATGATCAGGGTGGGAGTAGCCCTCCTTCCGGTTTTCCGGGCCAGCTCTTCCAGGTTCTTCGGATCTTTGATCACGTCTTTTTCGATGAAAGGAATCCCTTTTTGCGAGAGAAACTCCCTCGTCGTCTTGCAGGCGTGTCAGGTAGGGTTAAAATAAACGATGACCGGCTCAGCCATGACGGATCCTCCCGTAAAAAATTTCGGGTTCCGGGTTTCGAGTTTCGGGTTCAAAAATTGATTTTTGAGTCTTTGACTCGAAACCCGAAACTGTTCAAAATCTCCTCATCAAACGTTCCCATTCGCGGTCCACGTTCTCCTGAATCCGTTCCATATCCCCTTCCCGCAGGAAGTTGAAGCGACCCTGGGGCTTGAGGTACTCGTTCACCGGGATCCCCTCGGGCTCCACGCTGAGAGTGTAACGTTCCCCGTCCTCCACCTCGTAGAGGGGAAAAACTTTCGTTTGAACCGCCAGGCGGGCCAGGCGTATGGTGATCTCCGAAGGGAACCGCCATCCCACGGGACAGGGCGAAAAAGTGTAGATGAACTTGAAGCCCCGGGTCTCCTTGGCCTTGCGGATCTTGCGGACGAAGTCGTCAGGATAGGCAACGGAGGCCGTGGCCACGTAGGGGACGTGATGGGCGGCCATGATCTGGACGATGTCTTTCTTGGGCTGGGCCTTAAGCTCCGAAGGAGGGGTGGTCGTGGTCCATGCGCCCCAGGGGGTGGCCGAGGAACGCTGGATTCCGGTGTTCATGTAGGCTTCGTTGTCGTAACAGATAAAGATGTAGTCGTCGTTGCGTTCGGCGGCGGCGGAGATGGCCTGGATCCCGATGTCGAAAGTCCCGCCGTCCCCGGCTACGGCGACGACCGTCGTTTCCGTGTCTCCTTTTACATCCAGGGCCGCCCGGATTCCCGACCCGGCCGCTCCCGCGGAGGGGAAGGGGGTGTTGTAAGCGGGAATCTTGATGGGTGAAACCGGATAGGTTCCCGAGATGGTTCCGAAACAGCCGGCGGTGATGGCCGCAATCGTCCTCTCGCCGAGGGCGTGAAAGATGGTGCGCAGGACGATGGGCATGGCGCAGCCCGGGCAGGCGCCATGCCCGGAGTGAAGGTACTCATCGAGCAGTTCTTTGGCTTGGGGTTCGATTCCTTTCATTTCTTGACTCCCATCCATACCGGGGCGCCGTTGGGGCTGGAATGGCTCATCGTATAGTTGAAAACTTCACCGATGACTTCCGGAGTGATGTCCCTTCCGCCCAGGCCGGCTATGAACTCAAAGATCCTGGGTTTTTTGACCGCTCCGTACAGGGCCGCTTTCAGCTCCTGGGCCACTATGCCCCCAGCTCCCAGGGAGTTGTCCCGGTCCAGGACGGCGACCTTCTTGGCTTTCCCCAGCAGCCTGCCGACCTCCTCCGAAGGAAACGGGCGGAACATGCGCAGGCGGCAGAGGCCCACTTTCTTTCCCTGCTTGCGGAAAGCGTCAACCACCTCAAGGGCCGTACTGGCCGCCGTTCCCATGGTGAGGAGCACCACGTCGGCGTCGGCCATCCGCACCTTGCCCGTGTACCCATAGCCGCGGCCGAAGTGGGCCTTGAACTCCCGGTCCACCCGGGCGATGACCTTCTTGGCCTGGTTCATGGCCTGCTGGGCCTCGTGTTTGAAGTTGATGAACATGGAGGGGTCGGCCATGATGTTGAAGGTATGGGGTTCTTCGGGGCTGAGCTTGAAACGGGGTTTGAAGGGCGGAAGGAAAGAATCCACCGCTTTCTGCTCGGGCACATCCACCACCTCCGAGGTGTGGGAGAGGAAGAACCCGTCCTCCAGGACCATCACCGGGAGGAGAACCTCCTCGGCAATTTTGAAAGCCTGGATAACCGTGTCGAGAGCCTCCTGGGCGCTCTGGCAGTAGAGCTGGACCCAGCCCGTGTCCCGCTGGGACAGACTGTCGCTGTGGTCGCACCAGATGTTCCAGGGAGAGCCAATGGACCGGTTGGCGTTGACCATGACCACGGGCAGCCGGGTCCCGGAAGTCCAGTGGAGCATCTCGTGCATGTAGGCCAGGCCGTGGGAGGAGGTGGCGGTGAAGACCCGGGCGCCGGCGGCGGAGGCCGCGGCCACGCAGGCCAGGGCGGAGTGCTCCGACTCCACGCGGATGAACCTGGCTTTCAGCCGCCCGTCGGCCACGATTTCCGAGAGCTCTTCCACGATCGTGGTCTGGGGGGTGATGGGGTACGCGGAGATGACCTCTGCCCGGCAGAGCATGACCCCCAGGGAGATGGCTGAATTCCCGGTGAGCAGTTTTTTCATTTCTTCACCTCGATCGAGATGGCCCCGCGGGGGCACTCCTCCACGCAGATGCAACATCCCTTGCAGTAGTCATAGTTGATCTCGTAGCCCTGTTTGTCAGGCCGGGCGGAGATGGCCATGTCAGGACAGAAGAAAAAGCAGTTGTCGCAGAGATTGCAGACACCGCAGTTAAAACAGCGCTTGGCTTCGAAGAGGGTGGAGGCCTTGGAGAGGCCCCGGGTGATCTCGGAGAAGCCCTTCGTGCGCTCCTCCAGGGAGAGCCTTTCCTTGGCCTTTCGGCTCTGGCGGGGGAAGTAGGCGGTGTTCAACTCCGAGAACTTTACCACTTCCTGAGCGATCCCATCGCCGCCTCCGCTCCGGTAACGGGCCATGGAGAGACTTCCCTTGTCTCCCCAGCGGGCCAGGCGGATGGCTTCGGCCGCGTTCTTTCCCCGCAGGACGGCGTCGATGGCCATGGCCGCCTTTTTCCCCGAGCCGATGGCGAAGGAGACGGTGCGGGGCTGGGCCACCACGTCGCCCCCGGCAAAAACCTTCTCCAGGCCTGTGGCTCCGGCTTCATCCACCGGGATGGCGTCCTTGGACTTCTGCAGCTCCAGGGGGAAGAAGGACAGGTCGGGGGCTTCCCCGATGGCCGAGATCACCGAATCGACGGGAAGGGTGAAATTGGAATTTTCGATGGGGCGGGGCTCCCTCCGGCCGTCTTTCCCCGGAGGGCCGAGAAGGTTCTTGATGCACTCGATCCCCTTGACCTTTCCGTTTTCCGCAAGGACTTTCACCGGGGAGCTCAGGAAGATGAATTCGATCTTCTCTTCTTCCGCCTCGGAGATCTCCTCCTCCCAGGCGGGCATTTCTTCCTTGGTGCGGCGGTAGATGATCAGGGGCTTGGCCCCCAGGCGCAGCGCTGAGCGGGCCGCATCCATGGCCGTGTTTCCTCCGCCGAGGATGGCCACGCTCTCTCCCAGATCGACCTTCTCCCCGGAATTGACTTTCTTCAGGAAAGTCACGCCGGACATAACCCCGAGGGAGTTTTCGCCGGGGACTCGCAGGGGCAGGCTTCTCCAGGCCCCCGCGGCCACGAAGACGGCGTCGTATTTTTTCAATTCCTCCCATTTCACATCTTTGCCCACCCGGCAGTTGGTCCGGGTTTCCACGCCCAAGGCCAGGATCTGATCGATTTCCTGGTCCAGGACGTCTTTGGGAAGCCGGTAGGCGGGAATCCCGTAGCGGAGCATTCCGCCCAGCCGGGGAAGGGCCTCGAAGAGGGTGACCCCGTAACCCAGGGAAGCCAGGTGATAGGCGCAGGAAAGGCCCGCCGGGCCGGATCCGACGACCGCCACTTTTTCATTTTTTTTCTCCGCGGGGGGAGAAAAACGTTTCCCGGCCTGGAAGGCACAGTCGCCGACGAAACGCTCCAGAGCGTTGATGGCCGTGGGTTCATCGTACTCTTTGCGGTTGCAGGATCCCTCGCAGGGATGGAAGCAGACGCGCCCGCAGACCCGGGGAAGGGGGTTTTCCTGGGTGATCTTTTCCCAGGCCGCCCCGTAGTCCTCCTGTCCGGACAGGACCATGGCCGCCTCCACGTCTTCGCCCGCCGGACAGCCTTCGTTGCAGGGGGCCAGCTTGTTCAGATACGCGGGGGTGAGGTAACGCCAGGTCCCGGTCTTCGTGGCCAGCGTCCCATCGAAAGAGAGGGACATGGGGGGGAGGGAGGGCTTTTTCGGGGTGACCGCAGGTTTTTGGAGGGCAGGTTTCTTCTTTGCCGATTTCTTCTTCATCGTGTACTCCTGTTAAGAGTTCGGAGTAATTGAGTTCGCAGAGAAAGCAACTCGCCACATCCCACCTTGCCGCTTTTGCTCCGAACTCCGTACGGGCATGCGGTCGCGCGAAACGCGTGATGCCCTTCTATCTCCGAACTGTGTTGCTCTCCGAACTCCGAACTAAATTTCTCCGAACTTGTTTAGGCATTCGCCCGCTCAAAGGCCACCTGGGCCGCGGCCGCGTTGGCTTCGGGCTTGGAGGGGACATACTCTTTGATCCCCTCGAGGACCGCCTTCAATCCCACGAGCCCGGTAGCTTTGGAGAAAGCGCCCAGGATGACCGTGTTCACCACCGGGGCCGTGGCCGTGCCCAGTCCGTTCTCCGTGGCAATCCGGTTGGCATCGACCGTGGCCACGTGGTATTTTTTGTACCGGAGAAAATCCGAAGGGGGCTTGGGGGTATTGATCAGGATCCATCCGCCTTCTTTGAGGCCGGCGGTCACATCGACCAGGTCGAGGATGGGCTCATCGAGAACCACCACGTGGTTGGGCTCGTAAACCATGCACCGCCGGGTGATGGCTTTCTGGTCAAACCGGGTAAAGGCCATGACCGGCGCGCCCCGTCTTTCGGCCCCGAAAGCGGGGAAGGCCTGAGCGTACTGGCCTTCTTTGAAAAGCGCGGAAGCCAGGATTTTGGAGGCGATGACCGCCCCCTGGCCGCCTCTCCCGTGGAAGCGAATTTCTATCATTTTTTCCCTCTCCAAGGCATGAGGATTTCAGTTTTTTCCCTGATCCGCCCTGGGTCCCGGGAGCCCAGATGTCCGAGCATAACCCCAGGCCAATTGGGGGTGGCCAAAAGCGGGGAATGAGGATATGATAACCATGGATTCAGGATGAGTTCTCGGAATCTTGGAGACCAACAAACTCATGACTCAGGAGGTCCACGGATAGATCCTCAGGAGAGATCAGAGAGGCTGAAGGGCCCTGATGTCCCTACCAAACCTATATCTATTTTTACACTGAAAAATCGGATCTGTCAATCGGCGCTAGACGCGCCCATCAATCATTCTGGAAAACCAAAAGAATAAGAAATTCCAGTCCCTTTCCGGTCCCGGGGGGAAAAGCGGGATTCGTAAAAAGGAGTCCCGCCAGGGACTGATTCCTTGGCTCGCAACGGGCCGAGAGCGATGAAGACGAAGCTGAAGAAGACCTTTAGAACAATCCGAAATCCGGAATCCGAATTCCGAAATTCGAAGGCCGCTTTTGGGAGGAGGTCATCCATGGCCAAAGGGTACCAGCCAAAAAGCAGGAAAATCCGCGATGAATGGCTTCAGGTGGACACCCTCTGCTGCGGCATGGACTGGGACGAAGCGGACCTTAAAAAGCCCCAGATCCTGATCGAGGATGTGTGGGGAGACAGCCACCCGGGAAGCGTTCATCTGGACAGCCTGGCCCGGGAAGTCTCCATCGGAGTCTTCCAGGAAGGGGGAAAGCCGGCCCGATTCCATGGGACCGACATCTGCGACGGATGGGCCATGCTGCACAGCGGGATGAATTTCATCCTCCCTTCCCGGGAAGTCATCTGTGACCTGGTGGAGGTCCACGGGCGGGTGATTCCCTGGGACGGGATCGTGGCCATCTCGTCGTGCGACAAATCCGTTCCGGCCCACCTGATGGCCATCAGCCGCCTGAACATTCCGGCGATTCACATCCCCGGGGGGAGCAACCGGGTGGGACCCAACATGTCCCACAGCCTCCTGGTGGGGGAGACCGCGACCCGGTGGCGCAGGGGGGAGAGTGTTTCCCGGGAAGTCCGGGACTACCAGCTCTCCGGCTGCCCCGGGGCCGGGGCATGCCAGTTCATGGGAACGGCGAGCACCATGCAGTGCATGTCCGAAGCCCTGGGCATGGCCCTTCCGGGAGCCGCCCTTCTTCCCGCCAGCTTAACGGCCATCGGACGTCTGGCCCGCCAGGCCGGCCGCCAGATCATGGAGCTGGCGAAGAGAGGAATCAAAGCCTCGGACATCCTCACGAAAGAGGCCATGGAGAACGCCATTAAGGTTCACGCGGCCATCAGCGGCTCCACCAACGCCCTCCTCCATCTTCCGGCGATTGCCCATGAGCTGGGATTCCGGATCGATGCCCAACTCTTCGACCGTTGCAACCGGGAGATTCCTTACCTGGCCAATGTGCAGCCCTCGGGCGAGTACGTGAACGAGCTCTTCTGGTATGCGGGCGGAATTCCGCGGGTGCAGATGGAGATCCGGGATCTGCTGAACCTGAAAGTGTTGACCGTAACCGGAAAGACCCTGGGGGAAAACCTGCGCCAGATGGAGAAGGAAGGGTTCTTCCGCAGGGGAGAAGGGTACCTGGCCAATTTTAAACTGAAGAGGGAAGAAGTGATCCGCAGGGTGAAGGACAGCAAATCCTACGGTTCCATCGCGGTACTGAAGGGAAACATCGCCCCTGAAGGGGCGGTGGTCAAATACGCGGCGGTGATCCCCGAAATGCGGACTCACCAGGGACCGGCCCGGGTCTTTGACCGGGAGGAGCCCGCCCACGAGGCCATCGTCCGGGGTAAGATCAAGCCCGGTTCCGTGGTGGTCATTCGCTATGAAGGCCCCCGGGGAAGCGGGATGCCCGAGATCCTGGCCACCACCGAGGCCCTGGCAACCAATCCCGACCTCCATAGCACGGCGATCGTGACCGATGGAAGGTTTTCCGGCGCCACCCGGGGTCCCTGCATCGGGCACGTCTCCCCGGAGGCTGCTCAAGGCGGCCCCATCGCTCTGGTGGAGGATGGAGACCTGATCCGAATCGATATCCCCAAACGGGTTCTGGCGGTGGTGGGGATCAAAGGCAGGAAGATGGGGCCCCGCGCGATTCAGGGCGTCTTCGAAGAACGAAAGAAGAGGTGGAAGCCTCCCAAGCTGCAGCATCCCCCGGGGATTCTCCGCCGCTATGCCGCCCAGGCGGTATCGGCCATGAAGGGGGCTTACCTTCTGGAGGAGTGAATAAGAAAATTAACAATGAACCGCCATTCCAATTTGTTTGCTCTGCGGTCTCCGCGTGCTCTGCGGTGATATTCTTTTCTTCATCCCCTCGAGGGAGAGGGAGAATCAGGGGTTCAGATTTAAAAAAGGAAAAGGAGTGAAAAAGATGGTTGATTGGAAAGACCTTTCCGAATTGGTCAAGACCCGACGTTCCATCCGCAAATTCCAGGATAAACCGGTCCCGGAGGACCTTCTGATCAAGGCCCTGGAATTGGCCACCTGGGCGCCCAACAGCGGAAATCAACAGTCCTGGAGGTTCTGGATCGTCACCAACAAGGACCTGATCCAGAAGATGGGGGATGCGGTGAAGGTTAAGACCGAACTCATGGCCTCCTGGCCGGAAGCCAAGCAATTTGGGGAGACCGTGGCGAGATGGCGGAAGACCTCCGACTTCTTCCGGGGGGCGCCGGCTTGCATCGTAGTCCTCATGGGAAAATATTCCAGCATTGCCGACCAGATTTTGCGGGCCCGGGGGGAGACGGACCCCATAGCCCGGGAAATCCGGGAATACCGCCAGATGGGAGCCTAGCCGCAGCCAGTACCTACATCTGCCTTTTCCTGCATTATTTCGGGCTGGCCACCACCTGGATGGCCGGACCGCTGCAGGCCAAAAAGGAGATCGAAGAGCTCCTGAAAATTCCCCCGGAGTGGGATTTCGTGGATGTGATTCCGGTAGGCTACCCGGCAGAGACTCCTGAATTGCGGCCGCGGAAGCCGATCCAGGAAGTGATTCAGTTTTTTCGATGATTTAAATACCGCCGTAGGGGCGGGTTTCAAACCCGCCCTCACGCCTGGCCGGCGAAAGCCCGCTTCAGCTGTTCCAGGTGGTTGAGGTCATGGTTGGCCATGAGAGTGACCCAGTCCCGCAGAGTTACCCGCCCCCGGGTCGCGTGAATCCCGGCCCGCTCCCACTGCTCCGGTTTCAGTCCCCGCAGGAATTTCAGGACTTCGCCCCGCCGCCTCCGGAAAGCGGCGAGAGCTTCCTGGACGTCGTTCCTCAGATACTGCCGATCTTCAGCCCAGCGGTCCGCGTCGGCCGGAGAAAATTTGGGCTCGTCCAGGGTGAGAATTGCCTGGAAACGGACCAGGAAGAGTTCGTCCGTATCTCGCAGGTGGCAGATGATTTCTTTGGGCGCCCAGTTCTTCCCGTCCGGACGTTTGCAGAGAAGGGCGTCATCCTTGCCCCGTAGGAGGACACCGAATTCCTCCGGGGCCTTTTCCATTTGGGCCATCATTTCTTCGGGGCTTGCCATTTTCTCTCCTTTACCACGTAGCATTTCGCCGGATGTAGGGGCAATTCATGAATTGCCCCTACAGGATTTCGGCGACCTGATCGTAGGGGCGGTTCGCGAACCGCCCTGTTGGGAAGAAAAAAATATCCCTATTCGGATCCGTAGGGGCATGATGCATCGTGCCCCTACAAGTGCACCGGAGCCTGGCCGCTGATTACCCTTTCTTCAGGTACCGCGGATTTTTCGGCTCGTTCAGGGCAAAAGGAGGCTTTTCGCCTTTCAGCGCATGAACCACCTGCGTGGCCGCGGCGATGAAGGTGCGGTACATGGCTTCCTTGGTCAGCCCGGCCAGGTGAGCGGTGACCATAATCCTGGGATGGGCAGCAATCTTTTTGTCTTTCGGCGGTTCGTCCTTGAACACGTCCAGGGCGGCTCCGGCAATCACCCCTTTGTCGACGGCTTCGATCAGCGCATCCTCGTCCACCACTTCTCCCCGGGAGGTGTTGATGAGGAGGGCGGACTTCTTCATCATGGAAAGTTCCTTGATGCCGATCATCTTCCGGGTTTCATTGCTCAGAGGAGTGTGGAGGGTCAGGTAGTCGGCCTGGCGAATGGCCTCTTCTTTGGAGACCCGTTGAGCGCCGGCATTTTTGAAATCCTGTTCCGTGATGTAAGGATCACAGGCCAGGACCTTCAGCCCGAAGGCGTTCCCGATCTTGCTCACGCGGCTCCCGATCCGCCCGAGTCCGATAATCCCGAGAGTTTTTCCCCGGATATCCACCGCGTCCAGGTTTTGGGGCTTCCGCCAGCCCCCTCCTCTCATCAACTCCCAAGAATGAGGGATCTGCCGGATAAACGCCAGAAGGAGGCCGTAGGTGAACTCGGCCACGGCATCGGAATTCACCCCCGGGGTGTTGGTGGCGACGATCCCCAAATCGGTGGCGGCCTTTAAATCCACGTTGTCGTATCCCACACCGTGACGGGCTACGATCATCAGCCGGGGAGAGCTCTCCATGAGCTGCCGGGTCACGGGCGGAAGTCCGACGATCAAGCCGTCGGCCGAATTGACTTCGGAGCGGTAGAGATCATCCGCTTTGTCCGGGATAACCTTCACCGTGGCTCCTGCCTCTTCCACCATCCTGACCTCGTCCGGGTGCCAGGAGGCCGTGGCAATGATGACTTTTTTCTTTACCTTCATAACCGTCCTCTTTTTTTTTAAAAAGCCTGTCTCCATTGTACTTGTGAATCTGTGAATTGGCTAGAAGAGAGTAAATAAATTTCCAAATCCCAAACACAATATTACAAACCAGCACCAATACTCAAGCACCAAATTCCAAACTCCGAATTTCCTTTGTTTGGGTCATTGGAAATTGGGGACTTGGAATTTGTTTGGGATTTGGGATTTGGTGCTTGGAATTTTTAGGCTTTGTTCGAAAAGTACGTGATTGGTCGCCTAGTCGGTCAAAAAGAAAAATCTTGAAAATGGCGAAGAAATCGTGTTTGGCCGGACCCTCTCTGAAATCCCCCCCAACCCCCCTTTAAAAAGGGGGGCAGGGGGGATTTCTGGCCAGGGCCGTGGTTCCAGGGAAAATCCTGGTTACTGGTTACGGCCCTGCCCATCTACGAACCGCTTTCGAAAAGTGATCGATCACGTACTTTTCGAATAAAGTCAATTTTTATAAAGCCGGCAGTGCCGGGTTTATAATTATTCTCCAAAGGCTGGTCTCTTCTTTTGAAATTTGGGGATGAGCGGGAAGATCAGGAGAAAGATGGCGGTTCCCATGAGGATGGCCGATATGGGCCGCTCGAAGAAAATGACCGGGCTTCCCGCGGACATGAGCAGGGCCTGACGCAGGCTGTTTTCCATCATCGGGCCCAGAACGAGAGCGAGAACCAGAGGGGCGGCCTCGTACTGGAACTTTTTAAATGCGTACCCAATCAGCCCGAAGAGGACCATGACCAATACTTCGGTAACGCTGTTGTTCAGACTGTAACAGCCGATCAGACAGAAAAGGAGGATCAGGGGGAAGAGGATGGGGTAGGGGACCTTGAGGATCCGGACCCAGAGCCCGATCAGCGGAAGGTTCAGGATCAGGAGCATGACGTTCCCCATGTACATGCTGGTCACCGCGCCCCAGAACAACTGGGGATGCTCCTTCACCAGCATGGGTCCGGGCTGCACCCCGTGGATGATGAAAGCGCCCAGGAGCAGGGCCATGACCGCGTTGGCCGGGATGCCCAGGGAGAGGAGGGGAATGAAAGCTCCGCCCGTGGCCGCGTTGTTGGCCGCCTCCGGGCCGGCCACTCCTTCGATCATCCCGGTCCCGAATTTTTCCGGGTGTCGGGAGATCTTTTTTTCAACGGCATAGGAAACAAAAGAAGAAATAACCGCCCCTCCGCCCGGAAGAACACCGAGGAAAAAACCCAGGACCGTTCCCCGGGTGATCGGACCCAGGGAGGCCGCCCAGTCTTTCCGGTTCGGGAGGAGATGCTGGATTTTGGCCTGGAGGATGGTTCGCTGCATGGATTGCTCCACATTGAGCATGACCTCGGAGATCCCGAAGAGGCCCATGACCACGGGGACCAGCCCCACCCCATCGGAGAGTTCCAGGATGTCGGAGGTGAAGCGGTAGGAGGCGGTCATGTTGTCCATCCCCATGCAGCCCAGGAAGAGGCCGAAGGCGGCCATGAGCAGGGCTTTCCACATGGGCCCGCTGGCCAGGAAGGTGAGCACGGTCAACCCCATGATCATCAGGGAAAAATATTCCGGTGGACCGAACTTGAGGGCCATGGCGGCCAGCGGGGGGGCGATGAGCATCAACCCCACAATGGAAAGGGTGCCGGCGATGAAGGAGCCAAAGGCGGAGATCCCCAGGGCCGGCCCGGCCCTTCCCTGGCGGGCCATCTGGTATCCGTCCAGACAGGTAACGACGGAGGCCGCCTCTCCGGGAATGTTCACCAGGATGGAGGTGGTGGAACCTCCGTACATGGCCCCGTAGTAGATTCCGGACAGCATGATGATGGCCGAGACCGGAGACACATGGAAGGTCGTCGGCAGAAGGAGAGACATGGCGGCGACCGGGCCCAGACCGGGAAGGACTCCCACCAGGGTCCCGGTAAGCACCCCCATGAAGCAAAAGAAGAGATTGACGGGCTGGAAAGCCACCTGGAAACCCAGCAACGCGCTGTTTAGAAAATCCATGGCTTAAATTCCCAGGGGGCCCTTCGGCAGCTGGGCCTTCAACCAGACTTCAAAAATGAGATACGAGCCCAGCGCGGTCAGAATGCTGCAGGCGATCACCACGGACCACCTCTGGGGGACGATGGCCCGGAGTAAAAAGGCGATAAATAGAGTCGTGGTGATGACGAATCCCAGCGGAACCAGGAGAAGAGCGTAGGCCAGCAGGGAGATCAGGATGATCATGGCATTTTTCCAGATAACCCCCCGGAGCATGGGGGCCCATCCTTCCCCCTGTCTTCGGCGGAGGGTCGAATGGATCAGCCCGATCCCCGAAAAGAAACAGATGGCCGCCCCGGCCAAAAAGGGCATGAACCCCGTGCCCGGCGCGGCCGGGGTTCCGAGCTTGTACTGCAGGGAGCCCAGGCACACCGCCAGTCCCAGCCCAAACCATACCGCGCTGCTCAGTTGGTCGTTGTTCAACGCTTCACTCCTGATGATCCAGTAAAAAGAAAAATCTCCCCTTCACGCCATTCATCACCCTCACCCCCTGAACCATTTAAGATTCAGGGCTTTGTCCTGTGTTCGAAAGGTTAGAATATTATGTCGGTGGGAATTCTAGAATTGCAACCCCTATTTGTCAAGGTAAATCCATGGGGCCGAAGAAGAGGAACCCCGGCCCGCCGCCGGCATTTTTGGGCTGGTTGGGGTTCAGGCTGGAAGAATTCGGATCATCAGGCTCGGCGGGAAAATACCTTTCCAATACCCTTCGCGCCTATATTCCTCAAAGAGAGGCCTGCGAGCAGATTGGTCCAAAGGGAGGACCGGGCAAAACAGCATCCCCTTGCGAATTTCCTTAAGACAGGCCCGACCCTATGGAAGAACAACCGCCTCAGGATGATGATCCGAATTCTTGCAACCTGAACCCCATGGGCTCCACCTCATTCCCTCCCGGAATCTTCGAAGTGCAAGCTTCGCTTCAAAGAAACTGAGGGTGGTCATAGAAGGAACCACCTTGACAAGCCGCATGTTTTTTCCTATTTTGACCATGCCGCTACACAAATTTAAAGGGTTATCACCAAGGAGGAACCATGGATTTCACCTTCACTGCTGATCAAGTCCGGCTTCGCCAGAGGGCGAGAGACTTTGCCGAAAAGGAAATCGCGCCCCTCGCCGAGGAGTTGGACGCTGCCTATGATTATCATCCCGAAGGGATGAAGCGCATCAAAAGGTCCGGTCTCTACGCCTACGTGGTGCCCGAAGCCTACGGGGGCAAGGGCATTTCTTCAGTCAACCTCTGCATCGTCCGTGAAGAGCTCGCCAAGATATCCACTGTCGCGGATGAAGCTTTCATCATGCAGGGGTTGGGCAGCAATCCCATCGTGCTCTTCGGGAACGAAAAACAGAAGAAGAAGTATTTGCCGCCCCTGCTGGACGGGACCCGGATGGCCAACTTCTGTCTTACCGAGCCAAGTTCGGGGTCCGACGTGGCGGGCATCCAGGCTGCGGCCAGGCGGGAGGGGGATTTTTATGTGCTGAACGGCCGCAAGTGGTACGTTTCCAGGCCCGGATACACGGACACCTCGGTGGTGTTCGCCAAGACTGACCCGGCGGCGGGGGGCAAGGGGATCTCGGCGTTCATCGTGGACAAGGAACAATCTTCCTATGGGGTGAGGACCGAGCGGTTGACCTTCGAGTGCAACATCGGCGAGGTCCTGTTGCAGGACACGAGAGTTCCCGGGGAAAACCGTCTGGGCGAAGAAGGGCAGGGGATGCGCATCGCTCTGGGGAACCTGGACATCTACCGCCCGACCGTGGGAGCCGCGGCCCTGGGCATGGGATGGAGGGCGTTGTCCCTGGCGCTGGAATATGCCCAGAAACGCCCGATGTTCGGCCGGGTCCTCTCTGATTTTCAGGTGACTCAATTCAAGCTGGCGGAGATGAAAGTCTCCCTGGATGCCGCCTCGCTCCTGGTATACCGGGCGGCGTGGCTGGCCGATAACGTCCGGGAAAAGACAACCCTGGAAGCATCGGCGGCCAAATACTACGCCACGGAAACGGCTCAAAAAGTGGTGGACCAGTCCCTCCAGATGCACGGGGGCATGGGGCTGCACCGGAAATCCCGAATCGAAAATCTTTACCGCGCCGTGCGGGCCCCGAGGATCTATGAGGGGGCTTCGGAGATTCAGCTCCTGGTGATCGGAAGAGAATTAATGAAGCTTCAGGGGGCCGGTCACGATCAACGCTTGTGATCTTCGGAGCCGACGGGCTTGAAAATGCCGGCTCAAAAATGAATGGAATAATTTACCCTTAGGCTTCAATCTGCAACCATGACGCTGCGGGGTCAATCCCTCAAATCCGCATCAAGCCGTTCAACTCCGCCGGGGTGAAGGACCGGTCGTGGTAGGCGAATGTGCCCCTTTCCTTGACCTCCCGGGCGGCTGCGAGCAGGCCGCTCATCGGACCGGCACCTCGTAACCTTGCTGCCTGAATCGCGACTGCACGGGTGAGAATGTAAAATTCCTGACACCCCTCCCCCTAAGCTCGCATCAAAGCGGTCCCCTCGATCGTGAGTTTGGTCCATCCCAGGATCTATTTCGACGAGTCGGGCGCCGCAAAGCCGGCGGCTCGGAAGGCGGCCAGCCCCGAGGGCGATATCAAGTACTTCACGAAAGCCCGCGCGGCATCGGGGGATTTGCTTGTCTTGAGCACGACCGCCGCATAGGGAATGTTATTCTGGAGATCCTTTGGCAAAGGACCGACAAGCTCCGCACCCGGGACAGCGGTGATCTCGCTGGCCTGGACGATCACCATCTCAGAATCACCATTCGCCACCCGCCGAACCGCATCTTCCCCGACGGCCGTGAGCACGGTCTTGCTCTTCAGCTGCTCCGCGATGCCCAGACGGCCGAGGACCACGGTCGCGAAATACGTTCCCGAGGTCCCGCCACGGGCCGGATCAGCGTAGGTTATGGACTTGGCGGCCAGCAGCGATTCGCGGAACTCTTCCGCAGTGCCGATTTTGGGCCGGGGGGCGCCTGCCTTGATCCCGATACCCACGCCGACACTGCCGACCGCCACTCGCGAGTCTTGGGCAATGAGTCCTTTTTGCTCGAGGTCCTTGATCCCCGCAGACGGGAGCACCGTGACATCGGCAGGCGCTCCGCCGGCCACCTGTTTTTGTATCCCCCCGCCGGTGCCGAAGGTGAAGTTCACCTTATTGCCGGTTTCGCGCTCAAACGAAGCGGCCGCCCCGAGCAGTGCGGACCTCACACCGCCGGGGGCGAAGACCATGATTTCGGCAGCGCTTGCCACCGAGGGCCATGCCCACAGAAGCAAGGAAAACACGACAAGACAAATCGACAGAGGGGCACAATGCTGGATATTAATCGCCATGTCTCCTTGTTGGAATGTATCGAACTCCTAACCTGTACTTTTCCTATGTTAAAAAGGGATGTGCGTTTTCCGTAAGGGACATTGTGTCCTAGGTGTCTTTATAACCTCTGTTACAATCACCCTTCTTTTTCCAACCGTGCAACCGCCTTGGCGATGCTGGACGAGCTCTTTCCTATGTGCCGGGCTATTTCCGCCATAGACATTGCCAATTCAACTACCCCGGACGCTTGCTGGGAGCTGTCGAGCATTGTGCAACCCAGGACACAGCGTTCTCCATGGCTCCGTCCCACATGCCTCATTCAAGAAAAAGGCGCGGAGCGGCCTTCCTATTCTCGAACCCTTCTCAACTCCATGACCAAGGGATTCGCGTGATCCGGGCAGGCTACATGGGCAAGGTCTTTGTTTTCTTCCCAGGGAAACTCCCCGCCGAAACGGAGCACGCGCCAGGAGGGAAAAGCGGCATAGTAAGCCGATGGGCAAAGCGCTTTTCCATCTTCCGTGTACCCCACCAGAATTTCTTTGCCTAAATCGAATTCCTGGCCCACCTTGTGCCCGGCCGCGCAGGTTCCCTTCACCGAGACAATTTTTAGGACAACTTTTGCTGGATCGGCCATGGTAACCCCCTTTGATTTAGTTATATGCACGACAGTTCTGCTTTTTCTCCCGAAAAGGACTTTTTCAGCATCCAGCTAATAACCTTCTCCAGACGTTTAGAGGTTTTGTTTTTGGGGATTGATTGGGTTAGGACGGCAAGCGCTGATTGAAAAATAAATGAAAATTATTTGGCTGTCAATGGAATAATTTCAATTTCTACAGCTTCTTTTCCCGTCGACCTAATTTCGCAAAGGTCATAATACACAGGGGCCAGGTCTCAACATCTTACAAGATCCAGCGGAGGTACATACTTTAGCACCATGCTTCGATTATTGGTTGAATGTTGAGCCCGGGCCCGGATGCTTTTCCCTCCTGATAAGGACCGAGGAGTAAACGACTTCTGCTTTTTTTAGATCCTGCTTCGTACCTTGTGAAGGCGGCGGCAAGGCGCGCTCAGGGTGAGGTGTTCTCCCAACGGTCGTGGTAGCGCGGGCCCACCGGCGCCTTGTTGGTATCTTCCAGCAACAAATCCTGCCCTACCTTAAAGAGATCATAAATGATCAGCTTGGCCACCTCGTTGAAAGGCCTGCCGATAAACGGCAACTTGTCAATGATTGAGAAGATCGTCTCCAGGAAAGGGGCATGGTCGCAGGGGAGCGGGTGGGAAAGAGGATAACCCCATCCAGCGGCGAAATGCTGCCAGCCCAGGGTGTAGGTGAGCTCGGGGTTGTCGGCGTAAACCGTGCGGGGCAGAACCTTGGGCAATAGCTCAATGTTGCGGTACCCGTCAAAGTCGATCTGCAGCCCGTCACCGCCTACCATCTCATAGGACCCGGCCGGGTTGATGTTGTTGATCCTGCCCGGTCGCGGATAAGAACCATGGGTGCCGTAGCCGGCGAGCGTACTGCATGGCGCGTCAGTGGTGAAGCCACCCACGTAGACGACCGGGTGAGTTTCATCTATCACCTCGAAATCAACGCCTGGCGTGTAGGCAACTGTGACCTTATGGTGGTAGTAGTACTCGACGCGGACGATTCGCGCCCGCGCCACATTGCCCGAGTCCACCACCACGTTGATGTGCTCCCAGTCACCCTCGTGGCGGTTGCCGGAAAAGTTGAACGGGTAGAAGAGCCAATATTGGATCACAACCTCGTTGCTGCCCGGGGGGTTGAAAACATTCGTGTAAACCGTTCCCTGGGTATACCGCGAGTCGCCAGCATGGGCCTGAAGCACCTGCTGGTAGGAACCGTACCAGTCGAACCCGTTGGTCTGGGCAATATGGCCCCACTCGAAGTGCGGGACCATGATGTAAATTCCCGGCGGGTTATCAGGCACAACCGCGTCTCCCACGATGTGGAACCCGGGGATGATATAGTATTTCATCACATAATGCAGATACGGGTACTGGTACACGCCAGAGTACCAGTGATCTCCGCCCCAGAAAAGGATCTCGTCAAGTTTGAACTCCCCAAGAGGGTCGCCAGCGATCGTGTATACCTGCACCAGCACGTCCTCCCAGCCCAAACGGCCGTCTCCGTTGCGGTCCATGATTTCGACGGGTGATGGGCGCACGCCCTGATCTCCGGCCGTGAGGATTAGTTTGGGTGCGAATTTCTGGGCCAGCGGCATTTCCATGCCCTCAAAGGCGGCGACGAAGGACATAGAAAGGGTGTGAGCGGTACGCATTAGCTCCTTGCGCTCCAGGACATTGTATCGTGAATCTGAGATCCGCAAACTTTGGCTGTTGGCCTGCACCGCTTGATCCCATGGGATGCTGCAGGTCAACGTCACCTGTCCCTGCGAATTGGTCTTCCCGCTAGCCTCGCAAAAAGCCGTATCCCATACCCAGTCATACCCACCGAGCTCCGGGTCCCACTCTTGTCGGATGTTATAGCGAGTTGAGCCCTGCATGCTGACCGAAACGTTAGGCACTGGGTTTGCCGAGGGGTCCTGTACTTCCAACCGCCCGGTGAAGATCCAATCTGCCGGGCGCGCTTCCCCTGAACCCGCTGAGGACATCAGTGTCACGATTGCTAGAGATAAAGCAAGCAGCCTGCAGGCAACCGGCATATTCTCCTCCTCTCCCACATCAGTGGGTAGGGATAGATGGTTTTCTAGGGCTTAATCATCCCCGTAATCAACATGTTTAGTAGCGAATACCTCTTTTCCCGTGAGATTATCATGTACATCCACCTTCAGGGTAAATGCGGTATTGATCATGGTGACTGCCTGAGCCTGTTGGGTACCCAAGGGGGCCCAAGAGTCATTTCCATCCATTTTCTTATACCACTGATACCGATAATCCCCCGAGCCAGAGGCCACCTCTGCGGTATAGGTCCCCATCTTCTTAAACCCCAGGCCGGAAGCCCCCAGAATGCTAACCCCCAAAGGAACCACGCCCACCTTTTCTAACACGAGATTATCAAAATAGGCATAACCTGAAAAATCAGTAGACCCATAAAGAACAATATCGAAGGAAGTCTCATCCCACTTTGATGTCCACGTGCCACTCATCTCCTTCCAATCGGTATATCCACCGGTAAGCCCAAACTCCTTATGAGTGTTGGAAGATCCCCAATTGCCCAATGCCGCCGCAGCATGACCGCTGTCCGATTCAGTCTTCAACCATAAAGTCAAGCGGTATATGGTGTTGGGCTCACAAGGAATCTTCCGCTGAGCAAGGCCCAAATAATCCCCCGTGCTTTTAGACCTGCTAATTTGAGCACATTGCGCCCCCTCCACTCCACCAGCAACAACCTTATAATCCCCATCCCCATATCTCTCCCAGTATTTCAAACCGCTTTCAAATCCCATATTCTGGGGCCTAATCTCTTCAAAGACCAGCCCGTCAAAATAAGCCTCCCCCGCAAAATCTCCCGACCCATAAAGCATCACGCGGATCACATTCTCGTCAGGCCTCGACTTCCAAACCCCGCTTATCTCGACCCAGCCATTGGTTAAACTTAGCTGGCCAAAATCGGCATGATGATTCAAGGCTGGATCTGGGGACCAAACCCCAAAAGCTGCCGAAGCATACCCGCTGTTTGCCCGCGCCTTTACCCGGAGCCTCAGGCGATATTCCGTATCCGGCTCCACCACAATATTCTCCTGATAAAGCCCAAAATAATTCCCCGTGCTCACATCCCTCCGTATATGGGCGCTAAAATTACCACTGAAAGGGTCTTGGGAGCTGGCCTCTACCATCCCATCCCCATAGGGGTTCCAGAAATCAAAACCATTTTCAAATCCAGGATTATCCACCATAAACGGCCTGGGCAACTGCCCCGTCTCCACCGCGAACCAGTACATCAACCCAGCCGTTGCCCTTATGGCGTAGGGAATGAGCACGTCATGCATCGCCCGACAGTTAGCATCATTGATTTCGCCTTTTACCGTGGGAGGACCTAAGGGAGGAATAACCTCCGCTAGGGAAGGAAAGGTTGGGTCATATTGATCATCCCCACTGGTTCTTCCACTGGCATAATGATCCGTAATCTGATTCATAAAATACATCAATAAATATATCGGATCATTCACGCTTTTCTGATAGGGATTGATAAAATTCCCCCCACTGGCATAAATCTCCTCCGCAGTCCACAGGTGATAACTTAGCTCATGCTTTTCATAATAGTCGCAATATTGATCATTCTTACAAGCATGGGAATTGGTATGCACGTGAGCCGGAACCGACATATCTTGAAGCAAATGGGCCATTCTTCCCAAAATTTCATAGGAATATCCGTGATCAAAATCGCTGGCGGAAAGGACAGGACAAGACGTCGAATTCCAATCATCACTGATATCAAGATATTTGACCGCTCGTATGGTTCCTTTCCCTTTATACAGATCTACCAAGGGGATAAACCGGAAATCATGGGCCAAGGCGATTTCAGGACAACCCTGCCATTGCGTGCCATTCCTATACATCCACCGGTAATTGTAATCTCCATTGACATATTTCCTCATTTTCTGCATGGCATTTTCGCAATAAAAAGACCAATAGACATGCTTAAACCATACTTTTACCCAATCGCTTAATTTGGTTCTTTTGTCGGGGCCACCATCCCCATCCCAAAAATGAGTAATGGTTGTAAAAGCCTTCCGGTCATCAAACACGTCGGGGATGAAAAATTGCTCGAAATCAGGTTCATTCCCTATCCCATAGTGGTAGACCACATCATATTCATCCTCAATCCACGAGCCCGAAACAATTTTAAGAGCTCCCCATGATTTATCCAAGGGGTTTTCCTTCTCATTTATGCCTACATAGGATTCCATTTCCGATAATCCCGCGGGAAAGGATATTTTCAGCAATTTAAAGGCTTCCCGGGTAATATGTTGATGCATCTCTGTTTGATGAGCCTTTGCTTTTACGGCTCCCATTAAGAACAGAATTATGAAAAGAATTGAGACGGCTGCCTTTTTTTTCATTTTTTATCTCCTTATTTTGAGCTCTTCGTTGATCCAACAGCAAGAACAGGCCTATCTTATGGAGTAA
>Ga0315285_10000321_pt1 | contig 48849 bp, 49 predicted proteins | sample YL17G09_36_MG_FD_203698 | JGI IMG/M metagenome (GOLD analysis project Ga0315285, IMG submission 203698) | Sediment microbial communities from Yellowstone Lake, YNP, Wyoming, USA - YL17G09_36 | ecosystem: Environmental > Aquatic > Freshwater > Lake > Sediment | place: USA: Wyoming | collected...
CACTTTTAGATAACAATTCCTGACTTATTTGATTGAATTCAGTTATGTTTGCCAAACTCATTAAAATTTTACGATAGCCAATCTTACTCGGCAATTTCTGTGACGAAGTTCTTGGATAAGATATCAACGCACGATTATACAGAGCTTCAGCAATGCTCATCGTTTGAGTGGGTGAAAAACCAAAACATCTGTATGCCTCTATCTGTAAAGAAGTAGTATCGAATGGGAATGGAGGAAGTATTTGATGTTTTTTTATCTCAATTTCTTTTACTTTAGCTTCTTTGCCTGTACATTCTGAAAATATTCTTTCAGCTTCTTTCTTGTCCCAAATTTTATCTTTCTCATAAAAAGCGATTAGTATACCTTTATCAAAAATGCAATGCAATTCTAGTTGCCAGAATGGTACTTTAACAAAATTTTTAATCTCTAATTCTCTATCAGCTAAAATTTTTAGTGTGGGTGATTGAACTCTACCGCTTGAAACGACTACGAATGCATTCTTCATGTATTTTTTCATTGCTAAAGTCAATGCTCTAGTAGTGTTTATACCCCAGTGAAAATCTAGATAATGGCGAGTTAAGCCAGCTTCAGCCTGGCCAAAATCTATGTGCTCCATCATATTTTCATAAGATTCGACAAGATCCATTTTTGTCAAAGTAGAAAACTTCATCCTTTTTGCGTCTTGTTTTTTACAGATGAAACGTATTATGTTATACCCTATAACTTCCCCTTCAACATCAAAATCTGTCGCTATAATGAAATCGTCAGCATCCTTTGCAACTTCTTTTATGTTGTTATAATATTTTTTCGTGAATTCCGTGCCTTTTTTCGTGAAAGTCGGCACCCATTCTGTATCAAAAACAGGATAATCCCAGCCTTTGCCTTTTACAGTATCTAGAACTAATAAATGCCCTACAGCAGGAACAACGATATATTTTTTATCGTTTCTAACAAATTCTAGCCAATATGCACCCTTTCTTTTAATTTGCCTTACATTACCTTCTGCCAATGCATCGGCTATTCTTGATGCGGCCTGCGGTTTTTCCGAAATTATTAGGGTGTAAGATTCGGTCATAAAACAAAACTAATGAAGTAAGACTTATAAACTTTATTCTAGCACCACCGGCTTGCTGCTTATTAATTCGCTCATTTCCCTGTCTATTTCCCCCATTTTCTTCTCAACAGACGTAATTTTAGATGAAAGAGAGATAAACACATCAGGCGTTACTGAATGTAGTTGATTTATCCTTATTTCACTCGCCATTTTTCTAATCTGTTCATTATCTGCAGATAGTTTATTTATCATGTTCTTAAGTGAATTAACTTCTTCTATTGCATTTTGTGGTACTGTTATCGGTAAACTTGTTCTTACATTTTCAGTTTTTATAGATCTAAGCTTTTCATCCAATACTCTTTGATAATCAGCCCATATTCTGTTGAAAGAAATCATAGACGTCTTTATACTTTCAACTTGATTCTTGAGTATATCCAATTCTTTTAATTTTTCTACAACAGATGTAGTCTCAGTACCTTCTTTCTTAGCATAGTCGCACAATATTTGGTTATTCTGCACTTCCAAATCCTTAATTTTGTTGCTCAAATCAGTGAAAACTTGGTTAATATTAGTAGGTAACTGTGAAAAACTTTTCATATCGTCTTCCATCTTACTCATTTTATCTCGAGTTGTTTTTATCTCATCTCCCCAACTCTGCAGTATTTTTGCACTATTCTCCTCGAAATTATCTATTTTGCCTTTTATACCTTTGAGTACTCTGTGTAGATCCACAGTCGTATTCCAAAGTCTTTCCATATCATCTTGTAGAATTTTTACTTTTTTGACCTCGGGCAATAATTCTTTGAATTTATCTTCAACTTTATCCGTCTGTTCAGAAGAGGAACCTATCTTGGATTCTATTCTATCTAGTCTTTTCCAGACAGTCTCAAATCGCTTTATGGATTCGTCTGTTTTTCTTTTATTAGCCGTAACCATATCCATCATCTCCTCTTTATTAAAACTTTGTAACTTTAGAGTATTATCATTAATCATTTTTTGTAATTCGGTATTAGACGCCTTTAAATCATCAATATCTTTGCCTACATCTTTTATGACAGAAACTTGATTTAGGATATCATTCGATACGTTCTGAATTTCAGCCTTAGAAGCATTGAAATTGTTCAAATCATCCTTTATGTTTTTACTAATTTCTTCTATAGCTTCTAGGTGTTGTGCCTTCTCTAGTAGACCTTCTATACTTGAAACTTTCTTGTTCACGTTCAGTTCAAATTCGTTTATTTTATCCAGAGAATTCATTATGTTTGAGCTCATTTCTTTAACTCTTTTCTTAAGGACTTCAACATCGCCGCTCGTAAGTGATATACTTGGCATCAAATTTCTCAAATTTTCCACTTCTGACTGCGTATTTATCGTCTTCTTGTCTAGTGAATCAAAACGCCTTATTATGTCATCCAAATTAGTAAGCTCGATGGTTCTTTCAAAAGATTTTATGCTGGAAGAAATAGCATCAATATCTTTCTTCAAGTGCTCTATATCTATTTTATTGCTCTCATCCGTCTCTCTTAAACTTTTTACATTTGAAGAAATACTGTCTTCAAAGACTTTTATTAATTCTTCTTTTAGCGTTCCCATTTTGTTCAATTGAATTGATATGTCATTTACTTTTGTGTCCAATTCTGTCAGTTTTTTCTCATAATTTTCCATTGTCTTATCGATGCTTTTGGGTAATGTTTCTATCGTCAAAACATGAGAAGCAAGCTCATCAAATTTTTTCTTATTATTTATTATACCCAAGTTAATTATATTTAGAAGATCTTCTATAGTAGCTGTATTTTCCTTTAATTTTGGAAGGTCTACAGATATGCTATTTACTTTTCCTTCGAATTCCCCTTGTTTTAATTCCAAGTCTGCAAATTTTTTGTCATTTAATAACTTTAACAGCTTAATTTTTTCCTCAAATTCCTTAATTTTTTCCTCTAATTCTATATCCTTGGGCAAAGCTTCACCTGATTAAATCTCTTTATAATATATTTCTCACATCCCCTATTAAATTTCCCTTTTTTAACCAGAAATACCAAATGGCTACTACGATTAAAATCATACCTTCTTGCCATAAGAAGCTGTGAGCTATTTCTAGATATATTAAACCATAATTCACACCTATCAAAAAAGTTATTAAAACACGAAATATGTTTATTAAGAAAAGTACTGGAGCCCAGATTGCGAAAAACTTTAGTTTATTTTTTATTTTGCCATGTGTAGCAAACAGTAGAGCAAATAATGAATATATGCCCTTCCAGCCTATGCAGTCTCTTGAAATATCTATAGGGTAGCTTTTATCAACAAAAATGATAAAATTTGATGTTTCTATGTTATAACCCAATCCTCTTAATATCATGGCTATAAAATTTGCGAAGTTAATTTGCAAAGGATAAAAATTTATGTCAAGTAGAATTATCAGATAAAATGGGATCAAAAGTACGTTAAATTTTATTAGAAAAAATAAAACTTCTTTTATAATTTTCTTTTTTTGTGTTCTTTTATCCATTCAACAAACCCCGTTTTCCTAGCCTGATTTAAATTTTCTTCGAATTTCTCCTTACTTACTACTGATATATCTTTCATTTTTTCAATGGAAATATCTTTTTTTAGTATTATAGGGAAGTTTAATTCCCCCATGATTCTTTCTTCAGGTTTATTGGGGCAAATCAATGTTTTTATTTTGTAATCATTAAAGATCTGTAAATTTTCAGTGCTGTTAACCAAGATAATCTTATTTTCCAAACCCATCGATTCATCCAATTCTTTTATTATACTATCCCTGATATCTCCAACCTCTATGATTGGGTCAAAACCACTTAATTCTAATTTTCTGAACGACTTCAGCCTTTCATTTAATGATTTAGTTGTTTCAAGTTCAGTTCTTAAACTATCCATATTTTTTTTAATTCTCCCTATAGAATCCAAATCAATTTTCTCTTGAGTTTTGTTTTTATAATATTGAACCTTATCCTCCATCTCCCCTAATTTTCTTTTTAACATTTGATTATAATCTTTCAGGATTTCTACATCTCTTTCCAGATTCTTTATTTTTTTTTGTAAATCATCAATGATTTTATCTGTATCTTTTTTAATAATCACTTTATCCTCAGAAATATCTGGTTTGATCTTACCTTCTGTCAAACTCTTGTTTATAGCTTCTGTTATATTTTCGGCTTTACCTGTTATTAGTAATTCTATAACCCTGTCATAAAGTTGATTTAAGTTTAAAGATGAAAGTAGTTCCTCTGTCCTATCGAATACTTTTTTATTTACTTTAAAAAATTGTAGGGCAGCAGCCAATGCATCTTTTTCGTGGTCATTTTTTATTTCTTTTATAAAATATTTAACTAAAATTTCCTTCTCAACCAAAGATAATGTTTTCACTGGACTATAAGGTTTGCATCCTAGAGAGCTTGCTAATTTTTCAACATTTTTTGGTAAAGGCACTCTATCTCCAGCAACGACTAAAGTTTTACCGATTTGTATTATTGACTTGATAGCATCACTTTTCTTTAAACCTTTTCTACTTTCTAAAAGAAGAATTCTACCCCTTGTGTCTAACACAGCAATAGCAGCTGTTGTACCAGGGTCAAAACCGACTATTATAGGTTTCTTCACGCACTTCCTCCATGTTCTTTATTCAATAAAATATGTAAACGTTTAGCAAGCATATTTCCAATACCCTTAACCTTGGTTAATTCATTTTCTGTAGTGTTGACAAAATTCTTTATTGTCTTAAATTTATTCAATATTCTTTTAGACAAGACCGTTGATACTCCAGGCAAACCACAAATGAAACTTTCTTGTAATTCTTCAATCTGTTTTGGTTTTTTCTTACCTTTTATTCCAACTATCCTTTTATGAATAAATTGTTCCCTTTTAGCAATCCAGAAAATTGTCTTTGCTGTATCTATCTCATCTCTTGTAAATACTATTGGTATATCAAAATCTATTAAAATCGATGCCAAAGAAGATTTTATCGCGTTATCATTCATTTCAGGCCTATTATAATTGCCTTCTACAAGAAATATTGGTTTTGAAAAATTTTCTTTCATTTCTATCGCTTGTTCGAATAATCTACCATCTATCAAAGACGAAGCAAAATCATTACCACTTTTTCTCTCTATACAAACTCTGTCAGAACAAATAAAGTCACCTACTTTTAACGGTAATGCTCTGACCAATGCCCCTACATCCTTTAAGCGATCTATAATCAAGCTATTATTTTCTCTGTAGTCTGCTATGATTAGTACCTTATTTTCTGGTCTTAACACTTCCTGTATCATACAATCATCTGAGCATTATTTTCAAGAGTAATAATAAAAAATCAAAGTTTACCTATGTTTTTTTGGCATGGCAAAGAACTTGAATGCTCCATAGATTATTACTACTATCGCTATCAGTGCAACTAGGATCACTATCGGGTTGTTTAATACTTCTGTCACTCCTATCATCAGTGGCATTCTTCCACCACCGCCTCCTCCACTGCTTATATAAATCGTCGTTGTCGTGCTACTTGGCCCTGAATACTCCCATTTTACACTATATCCGTAACCGCCCTTGGCATGATGAACTAGATAATAATAAGTTCCAGAAATAGGAACAGTAAAAGTGCATGTTTCCTGTCCACCATAACCTGCATTGTTACTATAATAGACATAAGGCTTTGTTGTTCCTAAAAATGGGAATAGATTCGGTGCTTTGGAACAATATAAGCTATAATCAGTACCTGAATAAGGTTGCAAAGTTACAATAACAGTTCTACCAGGTACTGGATTAGTAATTTTATAGTATGTATCGTTTGTATTTGGGAGATATGGGGGCACATTTGGTGGCACACTTAATAACATGCCCAGAGAAGTACTACCTAAACATGAAGGATCAGGCTTACAAGTCAAGATTATATCATAGTAGTTATTTTGATCGTATGATGGGCCACTCACCTTATTGACCAAGAAGTATTGAGGTGAATACATCTCACCCATGGGGAAATGACACATTTCCTTCTGGCCCGAACCAAAACTATTATTAAAACAATTGGATGATGAAGTCGTTGGACATGATTTGTCTGATGTTGCGTACAAGCTTACATCTACATTCGATGTGGGAATAGCATTTATCCACACTTCGAAAAGGGGGCAGGTTACATCATAAACATACCATTCTTGGTTGGATAAACATTTACATCTGGTTGGATTCGATTCGCCAACATTATTACAAACCACTCTACATTCATCAGGAGTCACTTTCTTCGGACAGTTGCTGCATGGTGGGGTATACCCACAACCGGTGAGTGTTATAGATGTATATTTCTCGTCATATGTTCCATCATCCAATGGATTGCAATAACCGTTAGCATCACTACCAGTTACCCATAAATTATAAGTTCCGTTATTAATATCTCCAGCTTGGGGTATGTTGACATAACAACTCATGTTATATTTAGTATGAGGGGAAATTTCACCATCTACGTAAGAAATGCAGTTACCAACTGGTATGTACTGGCCATGATCCTCTATAAAGAAACCCCAATGGTTTGCATCACCATAATGATATCCTGTCCACTGCACTGCAATGTTTACATTATTTCCACAGTTCAAAGGATAGGATGGAGCTATAATACTATCTATGGAATCTATGCTATCTTGAGGTGCACTGCAGTCGTAATTAGTTGTGCCAGAACATGGTATGTTTGTAATTGAAATAGTGGTTGTAGTTGATGTAGAAGTTGTAGTCGAAGTAGTGGTTGTACTAGTAGTACTAGAAATTGTAGTAGTGGTAGAAGAAGGATTAGTATAACTGAAAGATACTCTTGCATCACCTACATTCTCATAATAATCAATCCTAAATTGATGATTTCCTGCATTTAGATCTTTAGTAAAAGTATCTGTAGAATAGCCTTTATCGATCCATTTATCTAAAACAGAGTTTCCATCTATCCAAACTCTAACGCCATCGTCACTCCCAACAGTAAAAATATAAGTGCCGGTTGATGGTAGACTAATAGTTCTACCAGATCTGAATCCTATATTATCCGCTCTTCCTGCTGCTAGTATACCAGCACCCCAACTATTATCAAACTGAATATTGCCTTCATCAGGGGCATCAGCTAACTTTGAAGTAAAGCTCATATCACACCAAACTCTATCCCAATAATTTGAAGGATAAGATGCAGGATAAGGGCAGGTTACTATTGTAGTTGTTGTAGATGAAGAAGTAGTTGTTGAAACAGTTGAAGTAGTTGTTGATGTTGTAGATGTTGTCGTAGAAGAGACAGTTGAAGTGGATGTAGTAGTAGATGTTGTCGTAGAAGAAACAGTTGAAGTGGATGTGGTGGATGTAGAAGTTGTTGATGTTGTGCAATCAATACTGCAACCACCACTTCCAGGTGTTATTTCATCACATGCTTGGACTGCACCACAAGAAATTTCGCATTGACCATCGCCCGTTATCGCGCCACTATCTCCGTTACCACTGGTGTAAATCGCAACAGTATCAGCATAAATTTTTTCTTCAATTTTTCCATTACATTTCATACACTTTTTTTCACTGACATCCCAATTTCCAGTAGTTCCCCAATCACACCACCAACCACCCTCTATTTTACAACTTTGACCTTCCCAACTAGCCGAAGAAGGACATTTGTTTGTGTCGACCCATCTAAATAAATAAGGATGACAATTATCTTGGCAAAATCCTAAAACTGTTCCATAACCATGTGAGCATTGACCAAGTGAACCGACTAGACAGGCTCTATTATTTTCAAAATATGCTCCGACATCCTTGCATCCGCAACAGAGCATATTAAGCCCACAAAGTGGATCTTGACAATTACAATCAGGTGGATTCCATTTACATACAGTACCACAGCTCTGAGCAGGCTTGACTACAAAAAGAATGAAAAAAAATAAGATCAATATAACTTTTTTTATCATAAGACCTTATAATAATATTTATTTCGTGACAATAAAAATATAAGCCTTAACGCGATTTTACTCTTAAACTTCTTAGGATTTCTATTAATGAAATGGTATTATTTTAAAAAGTAAAATTATTAAGATTTAAATCTTAAATTTAAGTAGATTTTAATGAAAAAATTAGTCTTATTTCTTATTTTATTGTTAATACCACAAGTTGTATTAGCCGGTGTTATCTCCTTGACTACTACTATTTCTTCTGATGTAATGACAAAAGACGAAACAAAAATACATGTTAGCATATTAAATTCAGGAAATGAACCTGCGAATAATGTTCAAATAACACCTTTAGTTCCTAGTAGTTTTAGTACAGAACCAGTTTCATTTGAAAAATTAAGTATAAACGAACCAAAAGAAACAGATTTCAAAGTAAAATTAACTGAAGAGACTATTCCTGGAAACTATCCTGTAGTAATTCTAACTGATTATGCAGATATCAATGGTTATCCGTTCTCATCTGTATCCCCAAGTTCTATCGTATACAAGACTAGAACTATTTCAAAAGTATCAGGCGTTATATCTGAAGTAAGCTTAACAGATAAGAACAGTAAAAAACTAGTTCTTACACTAAGAAATCTTGATGATACATCTCATAATATAAAAATAAAGATGTTTATACCAAGGGAATTGAAAATTTCTGAAGATGAAAAAGAAATGACAATAGGACCAAAAGAAGAAAAGGAACTTGATTTCGAAATTTCATCCTTATCGGCCTTGGTGGGGAGTAGTTATTTAGTTCTTGCTTCTATTGACTATGAAGATGGTATATTGCATTATTCGACGTTTGCAAGAGGCATTGTTAAAATAGAATTGGGAAAGTCCTTTGAATTTCCATTTTGGTTGCCAGTAATTAGTTTTATCGTATTATTAATAATTTTCTTCTATTATTTTAAAAGGGGTAAAAAGTGAAAGTTTCCATAGTAATACCTACTTTAAACGAAGAACAAAATCTACAAAAGGTATTGAGGAGTATACCTAAAGATATATACGAAGTAATAATCGTTGACGGTCATTCCAAGGATAAAACTGTAGAAATAGCAAAAAAATTTGGTGCTAAAGTTGTTTTTGACGATAAAGGTAAGGGATCTGCTCTAAGGAAAGGCATGAAAACTGCGAAGGGTGATATTGTTATAATGATGGACGCTGACTGTTCTCACAAGAGTTCAGAAATTGGTTTATTAACAGAAGGAATAAAGGCAGGATTTGATGTCTGTATGGGTTCTAGGTTCATCCAGGGTGGAGGAACCGAAGATATGTCATGGTACAGAGAAATTGGTAATAAGTTCTTTGTATTCTTAGTTAATTTGATATGGAGAATGAACTATTCTGATCTTTGCTATGGCTATAGATCTTTCAGAAAAAATTGTATTAATAAACTAGATCTTAAAGAAGATGGTTTTGGTATAGAAACCGAAATATCTATAAAAGCAGCTAAGAAGAAATTGAGAATACTCGAAGTTCCTAGTTATGAAAAGGCCAGAGATAGTGGTGAAGGTAGATTGAGAACTTTCAATGATGGTTGGCAAATATTTAAAACTATTATTTGTGAGATGTTTAGTGATTGATTTGTACATATCAAAATTAAAATTTTTATCAAAAATTATGCTTGCAAATATCGGTGTATCCTCTCCTTTTGAAATGAATTTTGCAATAACATATAAATGCAACTCTAGGTGTGAAATATGCAACATATGGAAACAAAAATCAGAAAATGAATTATCGCTAAAAGAAATAGAGAAATTCAGCAAAAAAATTGACTTTATTCAATGGATAAGATTGACAGGAGGTGAACCATTCCTTAGGAAAGATTATGCAGATATTGTTAAATTGTTGAATAAGAACATTCCTGATTTAATATTGATAACAACCCCAACTAATGGTCATCTGACAGATTTGATATATGAAAGTGTAAAAAAAGTATTGAGTTTTTTTGATAAGAATTATGTGATTACTGTTAGCTTGGATGGTCCAAAAAAAATTCATGAAAAAATTAGAGGGATAAAAGGTTCTTGGAATAAGTCGATTGAAACCTATAAAAAATTAAAAGAATTAGAAAAAGAACATAAAAATTTCAAAGTATTTTTTGGATATACTATATCGCCATCTAATGTCGGATTTTTCGAGAAGACTTTAGAAGAAGTAAAAAAAATTATTTCAGAAATAGATGTGAACGATTTTCATGTAAATCTATTTCAGACATCAGGCATTTATTATAAAAACTTAGAAAAAGAGGTTGGTAAAGATTATTCTAAAAAATCACAGAAAGAAATAGACATTATATTAAATCTCAGAGGTAATTCAATAAATCCAATGAAAATGATTGAAACCAGGTATCTTAAATTGGGAAAAGATTATCTAAAGACAAAAGAAATGCCGATAGATTGTAATATATTTAAACTGTCTTGTTTCGTTGATCCTTTTGGAAATGTTTATCCTTGTACAATTTTTGAAAGGAAAATTGGAAATTTAAGAAATAATAATTATGATTTAAAGAAAATATTAGAATCTGAAAATGCAAGAATTGTGAATAAAGAGATTATTGAGAAAAAGTGTCCAAAATGTTGGACACCATGTGAAGCACACCAGATGATTGTTGGGAAATTAATAATGTGATAATTTGAAAATAAAAAGAATTGAGAAACTTAAAGTTTTAAATCCTATTATATGGCTTATATTAATTTTAATTTTTGCTACATTGATTAGGTTATTTTTTTTTGTAGGATTAAATCTTAATGATGATCTTACTTATGTTAATACGGCTTATGACATAATCACAGGTAAGTTTAGAGTCAATACATGGATAATTGCAGCACGATATGTAATGAATTTACCGATTGCATTTTTCTTTTTGTTACTGGGTGTAAGCGATTTTTCTGCAGCTTTGTGGCCTTTATTGACATCTCTGGGAAGTGTGATTATAACTTATTTTATAGGCAAGGAAATTTTTGATGTTAAGGTCGGTTTATTAGCAGCTTTTTTACTTTCAGTCTTTCCTGTAGATGTGGCATATGCAACAACAATAGTTCCTGATATACCAGTAGCTTTTTTTATGGGATTAAGCGTATTATTTTTCGTTTTGGGAGAAAAAAAGAATAATTTTATATATTATTTCTTTTCTGGCGTATCAATTGGTTTAGCATGGATGGTAAAATCAATGGCTTTAGTTATACTTCCTTTTTTTGCTATATATTTTTTAATGGATAAATTAGGTTTTGGATTAAAATCAAATAAAAGAAAAGTTTCCTCCAAAGAATACAAATTTGCAAAATGTTTAGGAATTATAGCTATTATTCTTCTAATCTTAAGTTCGGGTTATGCCATTTTTTCTGGAAAAGTAAATTTATCGGCTTTGTCTATCATGAAATCAGCAAATACATTCATTGTTGAAAATGGAACTGAGTTGTATGGAAAAGGTATTGCAAAATTATATGCTTTCAGAACGGATAAGAACATATATTGGGATGTCGAAAGCAATTTGTATACAAATAAAGGCAGTAGAGGAACTAACAATATCAAAGAAGATCTCGAATATTCTTTACATAATGATAAAGTTCTTCATTCACTAAGGGATGATATAAAGCTTCTTGCTGAGGTCAAACCTTACAAAAACATCAATTGCTCTAAAAATAATTTTACATTATCTTATGTCCAAGTAGAAAAAGGAAAAATGATTTGTTTAAAAACCATGGAAGGTAATTACATCAAATTAAAAATAGTTGAAGTAAATGATGATAGTGTAATGATGGAATACGAAGTGCAGTGATATAAATGAAGCTAAATATAAAAAAATTGTTTAAAAATAATAGAGGTTATTTATTAGTAATTTTGGGTTTTGTTACAGTTCTTTTCCTCGAAGGTCTATTGTATTTATCCACATTGGGTGATTTTTTCACAAGATTTAAAATTGAAACAGGACATTATACGCCTGAACTTGGAGGTGTTAATAGCGATTTGAATTTTTATCCTAACATATTATTCAATAAAGCTAGCGAATATTTTTCATATTTTGGCTTTTTTTTCTTTTTCGTTTTGATTTCCATGTCTTATATAATATTAGCAAGAGAAAAAAGAGCATTTTTTTTAATAATGTGGTTCAGTTCGGTATTGCTATTTCTCCAATATGGGTCAATGAATCCTTTTAACTATACTTTATTGAACAGAATTGGAAGATTTTTGAATGTTTTAACAATTCCAACTACATTAATAATATCTTATTTTCTTATTAAAAATAAAATCCCTTTTAAGAACATTATTCTGATTGTATTCACAGGTTTTTTGTTCATAACATCTATGTATTATATAATTAAAATAACACTTTATATGAATCAGGCAATGAGTGATTTTAAAGCAGTTGCAAACTTTCTTAAAACACAACCAAAGAAGAATGTGTACGCAGATTATGATACAAATGGAAAACTGAGTTTCTTACTTGCATATCAATGGACAGATTATTTTAAAAATATTGAAAATGTCAAAAACTCTAGTGAATTAAATGACTCTTATGTGGTCGTTGATGCATCGAGAGGTTTTGTGGAAATACCTGAATTAAGGCGCAGTTTACCTTCATTTATCTACAATCCACCAGAAAACTGGAAGGAAATACTAGTGGTCAAAGAATCTTATTTAGATTTTTATGGAACGTATGATACAAAAGTGTATTATGTACCTTAAGCATTTAAAATTATCATTAGAATTCTAACTTAAAACGATAGATAAAGACAAAAGATTTAACAACTAATATTTAAAACATGTTTTTTGACAAAATAAGAGAAACTTACCATTACAGTAGGTATAAAAAAACTGCAAAACTTATAGAAAAGAATCATATTCTTCTTGATATAGGTTGTGGCAAGCCATGCGATTCTATGGAAGATGGTAGTTTTCTCAATTATTTAGGATATGGTATTGGTATTGATAATGAAAATTGTCATATAAAGTCAAACTTTATAAAAGGAAATGTATTGAACTTGCCAATAAAGAGTGGAATTTTTGATACAGTTGTATGTTTAGAAACATTGGAACATATAAACCCGTTAAATTTAGATTTAGCGCTTCAAAATATCCATAATGTTTTGAAAGAGAATGGGGTTTTAATTTTTTCTACACCTAACAATAACTTTTTCTGGAAAATTTTTTGGTTATTTTGGAATAAAAGCATAGGTAGAATGTGGAGAGAAAAACATGAAACAGAATTCAAAAGTAAGGAATGGATTAGTTTATTAAAAAAATATTTTACAATCATCAATATTCAAACATATTTGGGAATAATTTTGTTTGTAAAAATGGTAAAAAAATCTTATGAGAATGGTCTCTAAAAAATTCTTTTTAGTTTTAGTCTGAGTTTTTTCGTAGCTCTTAAAGATGAAAATGATTTAAAGAGATAAAGCCATCTTTTAGGGTGTGTATAGAATGAGAAAAAGGCCATTTTTTGAAATCTGGATAGTTCTTTAGCATCTAAACTATTATCAAAGAATGCTCTCTTAGAATAATAATCAAAATCTTCAAAATTATCGCTGAGTTTCCAGCCGCTCTGTTTGACGAAATCATACAGATATGTTTCAGGAAGAGGTACTGTCATTGAAAAAGTTGCTTCATCAGCATCTAGGGAAATCGCAAATTTAATAGTTTTTTTTATTTCATCTCTCGTTTCTCTAGGAGCACCAAGCATGAAAAAAACTCGAGTTTTTATACCCAACTCTTTGGCATTTTTTACAGTTCTTCTTACATCTTCAACTTTTATACCTTTATTATAGATATTATCTAAAATATATTGCGAAGCTGATTCAGCACCGATAGCTATTTTTCTTAATCCAGCTTTCCTCATGATTTTCATTAGATTTTTATCTATAGTATTTGCTCTTGTATTACAACCCCATATAATTTTTTCATTTTTTATGAGTTCACAAAACTTTAAAATCCATTTTCTGAATGCTGTTAACGTATCATCTAAAAAATAAAATGCATCAATGTTATACAATCTTTTTAAGGTTTTTATTTCATTTATCACATTTTCAGGACTTCTTAATCTTACCTTTTCTCCAAATATTTTTCTAAGTGTAGGTTGGCAATATGTGCAGTTGAAGGGACAACCTCTTGAACCCATAATATTTACACCGTTTAAATTTGGGTTAACAGAATCCAAACTAAACCAGTTTTTGATGTATTTTTTCATATCTAAAAGATCCCAAGCTGGGAATGGCAATGAATCCAAATCTTTTATGGGACATCTCATCGGTCCCTTAATTATATTCCCATTTTCTTTAAACCAAATTCCTTTAACACCATTTAATTTTTCATCTTTTTGAAATCTTTCAATAATCTCTCTAAAAGTTATTTCCCCCTCACCTATAGCAACAGCATCAACATTATCATTTCCAATCAATGTATTTGGCAATATAGTTGCGTGTGGCCCACCCATAATTACAAAAGAACTATAATTTTTAGCAATTTTAGCAACCTCCAAAGCATCGTAAATAGCTATAGTGTTAACATAGATACCTACGATATCTGGTTTTTCTCGTTTTAAAAAAGATCTCACATACTCGAAACTTGGATGAAATGTTGTATCTAAAATCGATACATTTGCGTCTGTTTCCTCTCTCACAAATGAGGCAATAGTGGATAAACCATATGGAATATCCCCCGAAGGATATTTGAACCTAGGATAGACTAAGACGACATTTGTCATATCTTTTATTATTGGATTAATCTTTAAATCGTTAAAAAAAAGATTAATTTTCTTTTTGATATCAAAGAATATAAGCCTGTAATTAGTTACTTAATCATATCTAAATATAAATCGATTTTTTAGGTCTAAATGGTGTCATTTATATTATGCGTTCAAAAAAAATACAGGTATCCAAAAATAAAAAAATATTTATAGCGTTAATTTATCTTCTCTATTTGTTTATAATATCTGCATTTGGATTTCTTATTTATTCTTATTTTACTGGTAATAAACATTCAGAATTAACGCTAATCGACATTTTTGATCCTAACTTTAAAAATATAAATGATACTATTTTCCAGAAAACCTATAATCAAACTTTGCCTTACATTCTCAACCCGAACACGACAAAAGTACATCAAGAAATTCCATATTCTACCAACAGCTATGGGTTTAGAGATAGAGAATATACAATTGAAAAAAATACTCCTAGAATCATTTTTTTAGGCGATTCTTTTACTTTTGGCTATGGACTTTCATCAGAACAAACATTTGTAAAAATATTAGAGAATTTATTGACCAATAACTATACTAACAACAATTGGGAAGTAATGAATTTTGGTATTTCTGGGTATAACACAAAATGGGAAGTTGGTTTGTTAGAAGAAAATGGGTTGAAATTCTCGCCTGATATTGTCATTCTAATGTATTATATAAATGATCCTGATGATGATGTAGAAAACGTCTCTTTAGGTAATAATGGTATGAAAATCACTCTTAAAATTAGCAATTACTTTGAAGGTAAATTGTTTAATCAAACGGAAAAATCAGAAGTAGAAGAATTTCTAATACAACAAGGCATATTTAATAAATTCAAATCTTTAAAAAATACTGTTTGTGGATATGACTATCACTGTCAAATTCATTATATTCCAATTTTTTGGAACGGCGTTAAAGATTCTTTTGAAAAACTAGATTTGTTAAGCAAAAAATATAATTTTACAGTTATTGTGGCAATTTTACCTAATTTAAATTATCTTCCGATGGAAAATTATCAATTTAAAGAAATTCATAGTTTGGTTTCAGAGGAGGTCAAGAAACACAATTTTTATGTTTTGGACTTCCTTCCCATACTTTCAAAATATCCTGTAAAGAAATTGAAATTATCTGATTTAGATGCTCATACTTCATATTATGCAAATCAAATAATTGCTATCACTTTAAAAAATTACCTTCAGGAGGAAAACTTAATGGACCAGTATAAATTAAATTTTAACAAAAACGCCAGTCTTGAAATTAAAAAAGTGCATATATAAAAGTAGATATCGTTGAACTTTGTGCAATTATAATTAAAATAGATACGATCAATAACATTAAAACAATCGGCAATAAAAACCATTTCTTTCTAACTTTCATAAAATTCCATAATTCTATAAAAAGATAAAATCTTTTATAAAAAAATGATTCTTTGCATTTATTTGAAATTATAAACCACCTATAAACTTTTTATCGTTTATATATTTTAATTTATTCTAAGCAAATGTAACATTTGACTTTGAACCAAATTTCTTAGAAATTTCTCTACTATCCCATGCATCCCGAAGATTACTTTTTTTAGATATCAAAAATTTATCCATGATTAGATAATCTATACCAGTTCCCATCATACATTTATAAGCATCTTCTGGTGTACAAACAATAGGTTCACCTTTAATGTTGAATGACGTGTTAATTAGTACTGGTACTCCACTAAAATTTTCAAATTTATTTATCAATTTATAGTACCTTGGGTTTTGTTTCATTTCTATTGTTTGTAATCTCCCTGTTCCGTCAACATGTGTCACAGAAGGGATTAATCTTTGTTTATCCTTTCGGATAGGATAAACAAACAACATGAATGGATCATTATGTGTCGTTTCAAAATATTTTTTTGTATCTTTAGAAAGAACTACTGGCGCAAATGGCCTAAAGTCTTCCCTATGTTTTACCCTTCTATTCAATGTATCTTTCATTTTAGGATTACACGGGTTCGCGAGTATACTACGATTACCTAAGGCTCTAGGGCCCCATTCCATCCTACCTTGGAACCAACCTATTATTTTATTTTCAAAAATAAGTTTTGCAGTTTTTTCAATTAATTCATTGTCATTTTCAAATTCCTTGAAGTTGATTTTATTTGTTTTAAGATAATTTCTTATCTCATCTGTAGAGAATTCAGGACCTAAATAAGCATGATCCATAAAATAGTTCCTTTTATTTCCTAAAATGGTATTATAAACATAGAAAGCAGATCCCAGACTCCCGCCAGCATCACTCGATGCAGGTTGTATGAATATTTTTTTAAATTTTGTATTTTTCAAAATTTTACCATTGGCAGAACTGTTGAGTGCAACACCTCCAGCCATGCATAGGTTATCGGATTTAATTTTTTTATGTACATGATTTAAAATTTTGAATAAAATTTCTTCGAGTATTGCTTGAAGAGATGCTGCTATGTCTTCGTGTCTTTGATTTATTTGTGAATTTGGACTTCTAGCTGGTCCAAATTTTTCAATGAATTTTTTGCTAGGCATTGATAGTTTGTAGTGATAAACAAAATAATCCATATCCAGATGATAACTACCATCTTCCTTTATATCTACGATTTCTTTGAATTTATCTAAGTATATGGGTTTTCCATATGAAGCCAGACCCATAATTTTATACTCATCATTGTTTGTTTTGAAACCTAAGTACGCAGTCACAGTACTGTACAATAACCCAAGCGAATGGGGAAATTGTATTTCTTTTAATAAATTTATTTTATTACCGTCCCCATAACCCCATGCAGTTGTTGCCCATTCGCCTACTCCGTCAACTGTTAGTATAGCTGCTTTTTTAAATTGTGATGTGAGAAAAGCACTAGCTGCATGCGCAAGATGATGTTCTATAAACAATATTTCTCCATCATATTTTAATTTTTTTCTTATAATCGATGGTATTTTTAATTTTTCATTTAAGAAATGAGGCATCGTCATAAAAAATGTCCAAAAAGATTTTGGAAAGGTTTCTAAATGTGAATTTAAAATTCTATCAAATTTAATTATTGGTTTTTCATAGAAAGCTATATAATCCACATCATTAATTTTAATATTCCCTTTTTTTAAACAAAAATTTATTGAATTTATAGGAAAACTGTTGTCGTGTTTTTTCCTCGTAAATCTTTCTTCCTCTGCTGCGGCTACTATTCTCCCATTTTTTAAAAGACATGCTGCAGCATCATGATATAAACAAGAGATTCCCAAAATATTCATTTAAACCATCAAAACATTCTTTTATTTTCTTTAACAGACGGCTTTTCCGATTTTCGAGTTTTCCAATATGTACTCTTTCCTTTTTTTAAATCTAAAAACTCTTTTTTAAATAATTTGCCAATAATTGAAGATAATCCAAAACCAATAAAATATACAATCATTAGTAGTAAAAAATTAACAATTGTAGATATTATCAAACTGAATGATTTGAAACCATCATAGAATCCTTTGAAAAATAATTTTATTTTTTTCATTTAGCATGCACACCATGTATAATTACATATGATATGTACACTACAACAGATAAAAAAAGAGTATTATAATACGATAAATAATCTGGTAACCATTTGAATTTCATAGTTAATACTAAATAAAAAATTGTGATAAATAAAATCATTCCTGTTAAAAAGCCAATTCTTTTTCCAAAAATTTCAGTTTCCATATTGACTATTTTTAATATTTATAATATATGTATAAATTATAGATTTTTATAATAATTCAGTCAAAAATTACCTTTTTTGTCAAGCTTTAAAAAATTATGTATCAAATATATATTGAAAAATATGTACGTTTTAGGGATATGGGATGGTCATGATTGTGGAGCAGCAATAATAGAAAAAGATGAAATTAAAGTTGCTGTGAATGAAGAAAGATTCACTAGAAGAAAATTAGAAGTTGGCTTTCCTGAAAATTCTATCAAGTGTTGTTTAGAATCCCTAGACCTTAAACCTAAAGATATATCTAACATCGCTATAACAACAACAGACTTTGCAAAAACTTTAACAAGAGTTGTGCCAAGTTTAAAAGAAAGTTATTACTTGTTCAGAAGAAGAAAAATAAATAAACCTCGATTTGAACATTTGAGAAGAAACATAAAATATCGAACTACAGAATTGAATGAAAAACCTCTATGCAGACGTATCACGAAGTGGTATTTCAATAAAAACCTTAAAAAAATGGGATTCAAAGATTTTGAACTAAATGTGGTGGAACATCACCTAGCTCATGCTGCAACAGCCGCTTATTGTAGTGGTTTTGACAAGGGTTTAGTTATAACTATGGATGGCGTTGGGGATGGATTATCAACAACTGTTAATGTCTACAACGATGGTAAAATAGAGAGATTATCACAAGATCCTGCAAAAGATTCGATTGGTCTATTTTTCGAACAAGTTACTAATCTATTGGGTTTCAGGGAACTAGAAGATGAAGGAAAAGTTATGGCCCTATCGGATTTTGCTTATTCAGTTCCCGATGAAGAAAATAAACTACTGAAACTTTTTACTGTTGATGGTTTGAGAATAAAATCCAAATTAACAACTGCTAGTAGATATAAATTTCTTAACAATCTTCTATGGAATACAGCACGTGAAGAATTTGCATATATGGCTCAAAGAACCTTAGAAGAAAAAGTTGTAAAACTCTTTGAGAATGCGATAGAAGAGACCGGATTAGGAGATGTATGCTGGGCAGGAGGTGTTGCTTCTAACATAAAAGCAAACATGGGAATTAAAGATTTACCTAAACTAAAAAGATGGTTTGTTTTTCCACACATGGGTGATGGTGGTTTAGCAATAGGAGCAGCACTTTATTTGAATTTTCAGTTGAATGGAATTAAAAAATGCAAATTAGATAATCTATATCTAGGACCTGAATATTCAGATGAAGAAATAGAGGCAAATTTAAAAGAAAATAAAAGTAAACTTAAGTTCGAAAAAAGGAATGATATTTCAAAATATGTTGGCGATTATATATCTAAAGGTAATTTTATTTTGTGGTTCCAAGGGAGAATGGAACTTGGGCCAAGGGCATTGGGGAACAGGTCTATTTTAGCACCAGCATATTCTATGGAAATAAAGGATAAACTAAATCTTCAAATAAAGAAAAGAAATTGGTTCCAACCATTTTGTCCTTCACTCTTGAAGGAAGAAACAGAAAAAATCTTCAGTGATGTTAAAGGTTATGATAAATATATGACGATGGGTTACAGAACTAGACCTGAATTTAGGGATAGAGTAAAGGCAGTAATAAATGTTGATGGTTCTGCGAGACCTCAAATGTTATTTGATGAAAATCCGAAGTTCAGAGTACTGATTGAACAAGTGAAAAAGAATACTGGCGATGGAATATTGCTAAATACTAGTTTTAACTTACATGGCTATCCAATTGTTAACACTCCAAAAGATGCGATAGAAGTTATGTTGAAGACGAAAGCACCACGTATGGCTATGGGAAACTTTTTAATTGAATTGAAATAGAGTATTCATATGGAAAAAATAAAATCAATCAAACAATTCATCATAAGCCTTTTACCTTTGCTTATAATAGCTAATTTTTTTGTTATTGTTTTGTATTATCTAATTGGTTATTTTGAACAGAAAAATATTTCCGAGACATTGATTTATATAGAGCCGATATTTTTAGGTGTCAATTTTGCTCTGATTATAGGTTCCTTTGTTTTAAATTTAAAAGATTTGAGAAAATTGTTAAAACCTATAAATAAAAAGGTTTGGCTTAGTGTTATTGCGATATTCCTTCTTGCTTTTTATATCAGAATGTTTGTAGCTCCGCAAACTCACCGTGTTTTCTTTGATGAAGATATATACCTTGACATAGGTAAGGAAATTCTAACAGAAAGAAAGGCTTGTTTATGTAATTATGGCGACTATAAGGGTTGTTATGAATGTATCCTAATGAAATGGCCTAATGGCTTTCCGTTCACGGTTGCAATTGCTTTTTCAATTTTTGGAATAAGTGAACCAGTTGGTTATGCTTTAAACATATTTTTAGGAAGTCTATCTGCAGTTTTAGTATTTCTTATCGGATACTTGATGTCAAAAGAAGTAAAAATTGGTTTATTCGCTGCTTTAATGTTTGCTTTGATCCCACAGCATATTGTTTGGTCATCCTCTACTGCTTCTGAACCTATGTTTGTTTTTTATGCCTTATTAGCAGTTTTTGCATTTCTTTTATCATTCGAATTTAACACCTGGTGGTCAAATTTATTTGCAATAAGCTCATTGGCATTTGCTATGCAAGTCAAAACAGAAAGCGGAGCATTGCTCGCATTATTTGGTTTGCTAATGCTTCTACTAGATAAAAAATTAAGAATAAAAATTGACACAATGAAATTTTTAGTCCCATGGATTATTTTCCTTGTTTTAGTAACTCCTTACATAATACATACTTATCATTCTTCCAAAACAGATCCTTGGGGGAGTTCTGGAAAAATGTTTGGATTTGAATTCTTTAAAGAAAATGCACCGACAAATGCATGGTTTTGGACATTTGGATATGAAACAATAGAACATCCTCTATTGTTTACTATTTTTGCTTTAATTGGGTTTATTTTTACTTTCAAAAAAGAGAAAGGAATCATATTTTTCTTAGGAACCTGGTTTATGATATTTTTCATGGTTTATGCATTTTTCTATGCTGGTAGTGTTAGATATGGAACAGATGTTAGATATTCTCTAATAGGTTATCCACCATTAGTATTGCTCGCAGGATATGGGGTTTTCTTTTTACATAAAAATTTAAGTAAAAAAATTAAGTCAGATTTGTTAATTTCATCGATATTTGTATTAATTATTTTTATTTTGGGATTTTCTTTTTACTACAAATCTGTTAGCACAATGCCAAATGATATAACAGAAGCTAATCAAGCCAGAATATATCATGATTTTGTTTTTGATTATGCAAAAAATTTGGATAAAAATTGCTACATATTATCGCATGTTTCAAGCATCTATCTTGTCTTAGGTAAAGGATCTTTACAAACTTGGAATGGACAGAATGAGCAAGTGATGAGAGAACTATTTAGTAAGACGGATTGTGTTATTTTCGACGATGGTTTTTGGTGCAATTTAGAACCGTATAAGTCTTCTGTATGTAAAAACATATTTGACAAATTTAAAATTACTCCTTTAGATTCGGTCACTGCTAAAGAGGGTAAACCGACATATACTCTATACAAGATAGAGAATCCATACAAATAATTATTTCATGAAATATTCTCCTCTTTCTCTCTGTTCTTTGTCTAGTTGTGAATCAAGTTTGTTTGCTCTTGGTCTGCCTGTCTGTGGATCTTTTCTAAAGGTTATTCCCACTTGTTTCAAGAATGTATTGAAAGCATTTTCAACATTAGAGGGTTCTTCAACATAACCTTCTTTACCAGGTTTACCGAGAAATACCATAGCTCTATCGGAAATTTGGCTCAAAAGTAATAAATCATGGTCTATTATCATAACAGAACAATTCTTTTTTTCAACAATTTTTCTTATCATATCGGTCAATGATAATCGCATCTCTACGTCTAGGAAAGCTGAAGGTTCGTCCAGTAGATAAACATCAGATTCTTGACTCATTGCAACAGCTATAGCAACTCTTTGTAATTCTCCTCCAGATAGTTTATTAACATCCTTTTCTAGAAGTTTTTCTAAGTTTAAAGGCCTTATTATTTCAGAACAATAGCTACTAGTAGAAAATTCTTTTGTTATGGATGACAATAAATCATGAACAGTTCCATCAAAATCTGTACGCGGATACTGCGATTTGTATGAGATTTTAACTTTGCCATTTATATTGCCAGAATCTTGTTTTATTTCTCCTGCAAAAATTCTCGCGAGAGTAGTCTTACCTAAAGCATTAGCGCCAAGAATTCCCAAAACTTCTTTTTCATACAATTTTCCATTTTTTGTTAATAATCTGAAGTCACCTAGTTTCTTTTCTATATTATCGAATCCGATCAATATTCTATTTCCCCTGCTCGATTGTACAAACCCTGATGTAAATTTTATGGGTTCTGGCCTGATTCTTACATTTTCTTCTTTTAAATAACCATCTAAAAAGGTGTTTATACCAGTTTTAACAGGATATGGGTTAGAAATTACACCATAAACTGTGGGGACACCATAGAATATATGAATTCTATCTGCAAGAAAATCTAGTGTTGCAAGGTCATGATCAGTAATCATAACAGATTTATTTTTACAGAATTCTCGGATGGCTTTAGATACCTCTAGTCTTTGAAAAACATCCAGAAAACTTGTTGGTTCGTCAAAATAATAGATTTCAGCATCCTTAGCCAAAGAAGCAGATATAGCAACTCTTTGTAATTCCCCCCCGGATATGTCTTTTATGTCATCATCAAGTATATCCATTAATCCAAATCTTTTTATCAGTTCATCAAGAATTCCTCTTTCATCTGTTTTTTCAATAAGTTTAGATACAGTTCCAGAATAATTTTCAGGGATTTTATCTACTCGTTGAAGCTTATAAGAAACTTTAATTTCCTTTCCTTTTAATTTCTCAAGATAATTCTGTAGCTCTGTTCCTCTGAACAACTTTATGAGTTCTGATAAATCATAATTTTTTTTCGATTCTCCAAGATTTGGTTTTATTTGACCAGATAATATCATTAAAGCAGTGGTTTTACCGAGTCCATTTGGCCCGATTAAACCAACTATTTGTCCAGGTATAGGATAAGGTAGTCTAAAAAGCAAGAATTTATTTCTACCAAAACGATGTATAGGCTGATCTTTCAATTGTTCAGGCAAGTTAACTATCGTTATAGCTTTATAGGGGCATTTATGCACACATATTCCACAACCTATGCATATATTTTCATCTATCTTAGGGAATTTGGTTACTTCGTCAATTGTTATGCATTCTTCTCCAGTCTTATTTCTAGGGCAAACGCGTTTACATAAATAATCGCATTTCTTTGGCTTACATAATTCAAAGTCAATCACAGCAACTCTTGTCAATAGATCACCTTTTTTATAAATCCCAGGATATGGAATATAAAAAATTATTCAAAGATCACGTCAATATCAACATTGAACATGGAACGTGAAATACAAGCAAGGACCTCAGAAGATACAGGTAATTTTGTCCTATCTGATTTTGGTATTCTAATTATATACACCTCACCCTCTGGCTTATAACGGATGTTTATACCTAGAATCGGTACTGTAAACAAAACTTCATTTATCAAATCCTTTAATTCTGATGGTTGGTCTATTATCCTGATTGGCATGTTCAATTCTTTTGCTATTTTTTTGACCATTCTGCCATCCTTACCTATCAATCTTGATACACCACCTTTTCCTGCTATTATTATAAGGATTTCATTTCCCAGAACCCTTTTTATCTCTATATCTTTTAAGGTTTTTTGGTCTGTCAACAATTTATTCAAACGCCTATACATCTTTATTTCATCGATTTTTATCTCATTTTTGCCGACTTTCTCTGCACAGGCATTACATAGTATATCGTTGTCTAAACAGACCTTACAGATTGGAAATTGCATGAGAAAATCTTGTTATTTAAAGAATAAATCATTTTATATTTTCCAAAGATAATGGTAATTATAGTGAATTATACATGGATAGAATGTTAATGACATTAGTGGCCCTTGCTATCACGGTTGGGGGAATATTATCATTCTGGTCCTCTAATCTTATAGGGAAAAGGTTATCAAGGGCTGAAAATGCGACAATTCCAGTAACCTGTCAATCTGCGTTGTTTAAATTTTATTCTGGAAGTTACAATAAAACTTCGAAAATGTTGTATCTTGTACTAGAGAACAAAAGATCTATAGATTTGAGATTAGAAAAAATTTATGTATTTTATCCCGATAAAATGTTAAATTTTACGTTGAATCAGATTTTGGTAGGAAATATGCTAAAGTCAATAGTAATTAATAATGTTGAAAATGGTTTCATTTCAGGGGAAATAAAGACAAATTGCCCAAATGTTGCTGCTAGCTTCAGGCGCTCCCAGATAATACAACAACTTTAAGGTTGAAAATTTAGATTTTATGTGGTTTAAATGCAAATAGGTTTAGTAGGCAAACCATCATCTGGCAAGAGTTCATTCTTTAAAGCTGCAACTTTAATTGATGTGAAGATAACAGGTATACCATTTTGTACTATCGAACCTAATATTGGCACTAGCTATGTAATAGTTGATTGTATTTGCAAAAAATATAATGTTAAATGTAATCCAAAAGTTGGTTTTTGCAAGAATGGAAAAAGGTTTATTCCAGTAAAATTGATTGATGTAGCCGGTTTGGTTCCTGGCGCACATGAAGGTCGTGGTCTTGGTAATAAATTCTTAGATGATTTAAGACAGGCTTCTGTTTTAATACATATTGTAGATTGTTCAGGGACTAGAGATGCAGAAGGGAAAGAAACAACTAGTTATAATCCATCACTTGATATTGATTTTTTAGAAAAAGAAATCGATTTATGGTTTGCAGGTATCATAAAAAAGGCCATAGAAAAATTTTCTAGGATTTCTACGTCTGCAAAGACTGATTTAGTACAAATATTAACAGAAAACTTGAGCGGTCTTGGCATAACAAAAGAACATGTAATTCAAGCTTTGGATAAAAGTTCTATAGGAGACATACAAAACTTTGCAACTATCATAAGAAAAATTTCCAAACCCATTATAATCGCAGCCAATAAAATAGATATGAAGTCTTCACAAGAGAATTTTGAAAAAATGAAATCGAAATACAGTGATACATTAACAATACCGACGAGTGCTGTATCTGAAATAGCGTTGAAAAAAGCATCGGAGAAAGGTATAATCGATTATTTACCTGGAAATGATTTTACTATCGTTGATAATTCAAAACTGGATGAAAATCAAAAGAAAGGATTAGAAGTTATAAAAAAAGAAATTATAGAAAAATATGGTTCGACTGGCGTACAGAATTGTTTGAATAGAGCTATATTTGATAAACTCGACTATATAGTTGTTTATCCTGTTGCTGACATCAACAAGTTAACTGACAATAAAGGTAATATCCTGCCAGATACATTCTTAGTAAAGAATGGAACGACATTAAAAGAGTTTGCATTTATGGTTCATTCTGACATAGGTGAGAAATTCTTAGGTGGATTGGAAGCTAAGACAAAACGCAAACTCGGAGCAGACTATATCCTACAGAACAATGATGTAATTGAAATTTTATTTCAGAAAAGATAGATTTGCAACTAATTTCTAAAATAACAAAGGAAGTTTTATTAGAGAGGACGCCGAATTATGTATTAAGAGGTAAATTAACTATTCAAACTTTTAAAACTAGTTGCAAATTTAAAAAGGTTGGGATATGGTTGAACTGGAAGTATTGAAGGGTGAAAATTTAAGAGAAAAAATCTTTGAGATTATATCAACTCATTGGCCGACTTATGTTAGAGGTGTTATTGAGGAATTAGGTTGGGAAAGGGAAAATATATCCAACGTAACCAAAGTTAAGTATCACTTCGATCAACTGGCTAGGATAGGAAGAATAAAAATAAAAAAGATTGATCGTGCACTCGTGGCTTGGCCTGCTGAAGTCGAAAGATTAAGAGTCGTGCATGACTTTATAAGAGGGGTGTGATTTCTATATGGAAATAATAAATAAAATTCATCTCATCGATGGGATAAACTATTCAAATGTATTTTTGATTGTAGATAAAGACTTGACTCTAATCGATACGGGCATGCCAAAAAATGGAAAAAAAATTTTAGAGTATATTTCTAATTTAGGTTTTAAACCTAGCGATTTAAAACAAATAATTATAACGCATTACCACCCCGATCATATAGGAAGTTTATTTGAAGTTTGGTCAGAAACTAAAGCTGATATATTTGTTCATGATATTGATTCACCTTACGTCTCCGGCAAGAAAAAAATACCCCTCCCTAAAGGAGGTAAAAGGTTTTTGTATGGGTTCTTGTCTTTGTTTATGAAATTCAAGTTTGTAGAATCTAATAAAAAAATTAAAGACGGCGACACAATTAAAAATCTAAGAGTGATTCATACACCTGGGCATACACCTGGACATATTTGTTTGTACGATTCCAAAAGAAAGATTCTTTTTTCCGCAGATATGTTTAGAGTTGAAAAAGGTCAAATTCAACCAGCAGATGAAAGTTTTGTTGACAATAAAGAAGAATTAGAAAAAGCATTAGTTAAAATATCTAAGTTGAATTTCGATGTGATTTGTCCTGGTCATGGTGATTTTGTAAAATCTGACGGTAAGGCTTTATTGGAAAGATATCTTAATAAAAAATAAGGGGCTGATATGAAGACTTTAGAAAAAAAAGCATGGTTACTTTCACAGAAGGAATATGAAATACTTCTTCAACAACATTGGGAAGCTATAAGAAATACGCATTTTGATGAGAATTCTGGTACACCTTATTGGATTAATACGGCTAAAGAGGCAGGAATAGATCCAAATAATGATTTAGACACATTAAAAGATTTTTTAGATAGTCCTATCAGCCTTTGCGATGAAAATGTTCTGAAAGACAAACCCATACGCTATTTTATTCCAAAATCTTCTCAATTGAGTAATGTTAGCATTCTAACCTCTTCAGGCAGTGTGGGAAAAAAGAAAGAAGTGGCTTGGAGCGAAGCAGGTTTAGAGTACGTTGCTGAATATGCTAATTATAGTTTTGATAGAATGGGAATAGGAAGAAATATTGACTGGATGGTCCAAGGACCATATGGAATATTTCAGACAGTAGTCAGAAGAGCTTTAGCAAAAAGAGGGGGGTTAATTCATTCTGCAGGAGTGGAAACTAGAAATCTTAAAATAGAATTAGCAAAAATAAAGAGTGAAGAAGATTTTAAATCTAACCAATTCCTTCAAATTTCACTTGGACCTGCTATTGAGTTTACCTATGATACACTTGCTAAAGAAAAAATAGGAGGATTAATAACAGCTATACATTTTTTATCTACACTTGTAGGCGCAAAGGGATTTGAGAATGTAGAGGCAATTTATCTTAGTGGCATGGAAATGCCAAAAGAAATGTATAATTCTTGGAAAAATAAACTTCCTCATATAAAATTTATAACATCTTTTGGACATCATAATTTAGGGTTTGCATACAGTACACCTCTCCCAAACGAACCTTACTATACACCATCTCCTTTGAGTTTGGTTCATATAGTCAAAGAAAATGATCCACATAGTCTTGTTGGTTATGGAGAAAGAGGTCGTCATAAAATATTAAGAATGGATCCTGCATTCTTGTGGAGTCAGTTAGACAGAGACTATTCCACTAGAGTGGCCCCTCAGGTAGAATATAAATGGGATGGTTTTAGAGATAGCATACCAACATTTGATGTAAAAATATGAGCTAAAATAATGAGAAAAAATAAACCATACGCAATTGAAGTTGCAAGTAGAGAAGAGATTGATAGGGTTCTAAATAGAAGAATTAGAAGTACTGTTGACTTGGCTTATAATCACTCTCCGTTCTGGAAAAGAAAATTTGATCAATTAGGAATGAAACCAGAAGATATACAAACCCAAGAATCATTATTAGGAGCTAACAGAAAGGGTTTGAGAGTAACAAGAGAGGAATTTTTTCACGATTTTTCCTCATTAGTAACAGATTTGGTATCAGATCGTTATGTTGAAGAAATTTGGACTTCTGGGAGTACAGGCCTACCCAAAAGAGTGTGGTTCTCTAAAGATGATTTTAAAAGATCTTACGAACAGGTTAGCCTTTTATATAATGCTATGGGTTTATCCACTGGGGACTATGTATTAAATTTATTTTCACCTGATCCGAATGCTTCAGGAACTATGTCTAAAGAAGCAGCTAAAGATTTTGGTTTGCATATGTTGCACATCGGTGTAGGTTTGCCTCCAGATAAATTATTAAAGATAATTAAATTTCAAAAACCTCAAAGTGTCTTTGCTCTAGGTACAAAGGCCTATCAATTGCCAAGACAAATAGAAGAACTTGGTGAAAAGGCAAGTGATTTGGGGATTGAAAGTATACTACTTGGAGGGGAACCTTGCACTATAGAAAGAAGAAACGTTATTGAAAGAGATTGGAAAGCCTCCATCATAGATTGTTTGGCGAGCGCAGAATTAAGTGTATTTGGCTATCAAACTTTAGGCTGTAATAAAGATGTTATGCATATCCCAGAAAACAGATTATTTGTAAACTTTGTTGATCCTAAAACTTTAGACCCAGTGGATAATGAAGAAAAGGGCGTAGATTTAGTTTCAACACTGTATGATTTAGATGAAAAACCTGCAATGATTTTATTAGGATGTTCACTCGGTGATTCAAGCAGATTATTGGATTCTAAAAAATGTAATTGTGGAAGAACCTATAAACAGATTGAATGGCCAGTATGCAGAAACGATTATACCGTCCACATGGCGGGTCAAAATGTTTATCCGGTATTAGGAGTTGAATCCGCAATTGCTGATTCTCCATTTTTAACCGGTGAATACGTCACTATGTATAAAGAAGCTTCAGGACCGCAAAGAAGACCATACCTGGAGGTAAGAATAGAGGCTAAAGGAAATGTACCAGAAAATGAAAAGAAACAGATTGAAGAAAAAATATGGTCCTATGTAATAAGTAACCCAGCAGCATATAACATTGTTGCCTCACAGTCAGATTTACTACTCAAAATTATGGAAAGAGGGCATCTATTTGAAGGCTTGGAGACATATCAAAGACCCGGTAAACCTATAAGATTAATTAAAGCGTAATTTATTGTGAGAATATGGCAGGTAGCTTTTTCATTGATTTGTTAAAAACAGGACAGATAGTTGCAGAAGATGGAACATTCATGTTTTTAAATGAATACTTTCTCCTTATGCCTGTAAGAACATTTCTTAAGTTAAGAGAAAAATTAATAGAGAAATTAGGTAAAAAGGCAGATGATATTTTTAAAGAAATGGGCAGGTATCAAGTTGCACAAGCAATAAAAAGATATTCTAAAACAATAGGAATTGAAAAGTTAGACCAAGTTAAAATAAATGAATTTGGTGTAAATGTCATGAATCTTATGGGACATGGTGTGTTTGAAATAGTAGATTTCAACGAAAAAGAAAAGAAAGTAGTTACAAGATCAAAAAATATGCCATCTGCCATTGAATATTCGCTACTCTATGGAAAAAGCAAAAACCCAATAGATTCTTATATTTGTGGAATATGGGAAGAAGCCTATACCAGATTATTTGGTACTGAAATGTTCTGTGCAGAAACAAAATGTATGGCTTGTGGAGATTCTTTTTGTCAATTTGAAATAAAACCAATTAAAAAAGTTAGACAATAATACCTTTTTTCAACGGTAAAATCTTTATACCATCTTCAGTTATATCCATCGAGAAGACGCTCGTATCGTATTTGGTTCCTCTCATTTTTCTCACAAGTATGCTCCTGGGCATTCCACCAGCTGCATATTCTAAATAACGCAAAATTATGACACCATCACATATGAATTCGCTAACAGTGTCTCGGCTTAGCCAATTACCCTGTTCAGGCAATTCTGATGTAAGCAGGGTTGTGCAATTTAGTTTTTTTAATTCACCTATTAATCTAAATAGAATAGTTTTTGCCACTAAGCTCTCAGACAATGGTATAGGGAATATATTTTCTATTGTTTTAATCAATTCCACTCCTCTTTTCTCTTCGATATCTGCAGATACAAAGAATTCAGATAGCGTTGTTAAAGAATCTACAACAAGCCTTTTAGCTTTAATTTGTTTAACAATATTTGTTATTTTATTTATGTAACTGTCCCCTTTAATAATATCAATTTTAATGATTTTTAATAAGTTTTTTTTGATAAGAGGTTCTGGATCCCAACCAAATGTTTTAAGTTGTTTTTTCAACTCCTCTTCACTTTGTTCTGTTGTTATATAAACACTAGGTTCTTTGAATGTTTGAGCACCTTTATAGGCAAATTCCAGGCAAAAAATGGTTTTTCCAGTACCAGCTGCGCCAGATACTAAAACAGTGCTTCCTTTTGGGATACCACCGAGAAGAATTTTGTCTAATTCACCAATTCCTGTTTTTATTTTTTCAATTTTATATGCCATAATAAAATTATTGTAAGACGTAGATAAATGTTTTTCTTGAAGGTCCTCGAGTTTATTAAAATAATAAATTGTTAGATATCAAAGAACTTAATAGAGACATATGATATCTTCTTTTTTATCCAAATTATTGATGGCTAGACAAGCAGAATTTACTGAGGAGAAAATAGAAATATTTGATCTAAATTTCAGTATGCAGCCTTTAATAAGTTTGGTTGAATTTCAACATGAAATAAATGATATAGAAAAAATGAAAAAACTTGGATATTTGATGTCAGAATCAATAATTTCTCACTTCAAAAAAAAGTTTGCCATAGAGGAAAATAAAATATCAAATCTGTGGACTAATCTGTTTAACATCAGCGGGTTTGGTAGGATGCAAATCGTTAATATCACTGAAAATACCACTATCTTAAAAATTGAGAAAAATAATTTTGCTAGACTTTATTCAGAAAAATATGGAAAACAAAAAGAACCTATCTGTCATATAATCTCTGGCATTTTCAAAAATTTTGTAGAAAAAACTACAGGTAAAAAAGTAGAAGTAAAAGAGACAAGCTGTATAGCAATGGGCAATAAAGTTTGTACTTTTGAGATAAAATCTATTCAATAATTTTTATTCCTCTTTCTGTTATTTCGAAAGGATGCGTATTCAAGTCATGTTTTGTTCTTCTCATTTTCTTTATGAATAAACTTCTAGGCTTACCACCCACTACATCTACTCCACATTTTAGAACTATTACACCGTCCGCAATGAATTCTTCAATACCAAATCTACTAATACCATCTGAGCGTTCATCAACTTCTGAAATCATAAGTGTCGTAACGCCCATTCTTTTTAATTCTTTGACAAGATAAATGAGATTGTATCTTATATCTTTAGATTTATCAGCATACTCCCCAATCAAAGTTATCGAATCTATGACCAGTCTTTTCGCATTTATTTCTTTCACATTTTTTAAAATAGTTTGTACGATTTTTCTAATGTCTTGGGGCTCTATGTATACAAACCTACATTGCCCCATTTCTTCTGACTTAGTAAAATCACGCCCGAACATTTGTAAGTCATTTCTTATATCTTCTGTACTTTGTTGTAATGTTATATAAACACCGTTTTCTCCAGTGCACAATGCATTCCATATGAACTGAGAACAAAAAATAGTCTTCCCAGTACCGGCTTCTCCAGAAATTAAAATAGCAGCATTAGGTATAAAACCGCCTTCTAATAGTCCATCTAAATTAATAATACCAGTCGGGATTCTATTAATTTTTTCTTTAGCTGCAAATGATTTTTCCGTAATTTTTTCAATTGCAAGTAATTCGGATTTTTCTTTGAAGGATAATTCCTCTTTTTCTCCTTCAGTTTCCCACATAATTAATAATTTAAGTAGTCGCGATATAAGGTTTTCTTTTTGAAAAAATGGAGAAAATAATCAATATGGATCTTTTAAGCCATGACCTGTTAAGACACAAACTGCAGTCCCATTTAAATTTTCTTTTATCTTTAACATGCCTGCTAAAGAAACGGCACCAGCTGGTTCGACGTATAATCCCTCTTTTCTTGCTAATAGTTTCAAGATGAATAGAATTTCTTTATCTGTAACAGTTTCGCCAAAACCTCTCGAATCTCTTAATGCACCTAAGGCCTTTTGTCCGTCTAATGGGTCGCCACATTCTATTGCTGATGCGATTGTTCTTGGTTTTTTTATGGGTTCAATTTTTTTACTTTTCATTTTAAACGCTTTGATTACTGGTGAACAACCTTCAGCCTGTATACCAATCATTTTGGGTAATTTTTCTATCAATCTTACTTTTTTTAAATCATTAAATGCATCCCATACAGCATATATTAATGTCCCATTTCCTATCGGACAAACAATATAATCAGGAATATTCCAATTCATTTGATCTGCTATCTCAAAACCAACAGATTTCTGTCCTTCCCCTCTATAAGGATAATCACCCATCAAATAGCTGTCATGTTCGCGCGAATATCTTAAACACAAATTTACTGCGTCTGGATAATTTTTACTAGTTTTATCTATCTTAGCACCGTATGCCTCAATTTGTTTTATCTTTACTCCTGATGCATCTTTTGGCAGAAATATTCTGCATCTCATTCCTGCCTTACCACAATATGCTGCAACGGAAGCACCCATATTGCCTGTGGATGCACAACAAACTTCTTTCATACCCAATTCTATTGCTTTTGTTACTTCTACTGAAGTTCCTCTGTCTTTAAAACTTCCGGTGGGGTTCATTCCTTCATATTTCAACCAAACATCCAAATTTTCATTAGAAAAATAGTATGATTTAATTAATGGCGTTCCACCTTCAATAAGTGTGACTTTATTCGATATATCTATAACCGGGTAAAACATCCAATATTTCCAATGCCATGGGTGGTCTCTTAGAAAAGACTCAGTAACTATCGCGTCTTTAATTTTATTATAGTCATATATTATGTCTAAAGAACCATTGCATTTTCTACAGCGGAATATCTTTTCATTAGGACTATATTTTTCACCACATTCAACGCAGATTATAGCTTTTGCTGTTACCATTAGATAATATTTTGATTTTTAAACTTAAAGTTTGAGAACTCCTTGTATTTTAAAACTTAGTAAAAGAAATATAAAAAGAACTATCATTTATAGCCTAGACTATATAGGTTTCTGACTTTAAAATTACCTAAACTCTTTCATGCATAAGACCTTAAAATTAGAGGACCAGTTTCATGTAAAAATAGCTAAATCTATGTTCTGGAGAATATAATTTTAAAGTTTTCTGTAGTGTAATTATTCCCTACCTATTTTTTCGGTTCTGTCAGTTCAAAAGTATTGTATTCAAACTATAGATTACTCTAAATAAGAATTTAAATTCTACAAAATAAACAGTAATAATGTAGATTTTTGGGGTTTTCCAACTACTAAATTTCAAACTGTGTATCGAAATGGAAAATATTAAGATTTATCTAAAGAAATCTTCTGGAGAAGAAATAAGCTTTGAAATACCAAAAGAGTATTACGAACAAGTGTTAGAAACAATAAAACAAATGTTTCTACCGTCAAATATTCAAGTTAAACCAAGGCAATTAACTTTAACAAAAATAGGTTTTAATCAAGAAAATATTACAACGGCTAGCGTACCCACAAAAGAAGAGATAAAAACATTTATAAGATCTCAAAAAGATTATAGACATAGTTTAAAACTAATTAGTGAGCATTTCTTTGGCTTTCCATTAAGTTATGAAGCGGATAACTCGAGAATAGCTAAGGTATATGATAGGCTATGGACTAGAACTATGATAGTTAGAAAACAGATAAAAAAAGAAGAAAATGATGGTAGTTGGGAGAAAGAACAAACAGTAGGATTTGGAAAAGTAGCAACATTTAGTTATTTTAGAAAACATTAAAAAAAGGAATAACATGGGCTGGTAGCTCAGTTTGGTAGAGCGGGAACCCGCAAAGGTTTTGGCTCTAGTGAGCTTAACCGTGGTTAATTCACGGCCAGGGGTTCAAATCCCCTCCAGTCCATATCAATTCCAAACTGTGTATAATACGAATTTAATTTAATCATATTTAAATCATGTTTTCGGTTTTTTCAGATACAGTTGAAACTGTACTGAAACCCTACTACTACCAATACTACCACTAATGCAACTGTAACTGTACCAATACTGTAACTGTACTACTACTGTTACTGTAACTGCAACTGTACCACTAATGCAACTGCAACTGTACCACTAATGCAACTGCAACTGTACCACTAATGCAACTGCAACTGTACCACTAATGCAACTGCAACTGTACCACTAATGCAACTGCAACTGTACTGTTACTATAGTACTACTGTACTACCAATAAATGTAACTGTATTGTAACTGTACTACTACTGTTACTATAGTACTACCTAATGTTACTGTACTGGTATTAATACTGTAACATAAATTTTAAATCCTTTACTGTAAGTCAAATTTAAGTAGAATTAGTACTTTTGGTTGGCTTTCTTTCTCTTCTTTCTTTTTTTTAATTTTAGAACTTGTTTAATAGCGCTTATCCTTGTAATCTCATTTAGAGCTAGCTTTTTCTCTTTTTCCCTAGTCTTTAAACTAAAGAGGTAGGCTAAACATGGGATTTATAGGCTTTAATGGCAAGAGGTACGAAGTAACTAGAGCTGAGTACGACCAGTTAAAAGGCAAGTCCGTAGATCAGAAATTAAACTTATTGCGCTCTTGGGGAAAAGAACAAGAAGAGCCTATTATTCCTAGTAGAGCCGAGATATTAGCTCAAGAGCAAGCTCAAACAGAGAAACAGAGAAAATTAGAATGGATACAACAGCAAGAGGCTAAAGGATCTATACTTTCTCCCAGTTTAAAAGCGGAAATAGAGCCAGTAAAAAAACAAGCATGGATACAGAGACAAGAGGCTAAAGGCGCTATATTATCTACTACTTTAAAACCTACTATATCTACTTTTGAGGCTGGTAATGAAGTACCAGTATCGGCTGGAGTGGCTAGAAAGTTAGGCCTTATAACTCCAGAACAAGAGCAAGAGGCTCAAGCTAGAGGCGAGTTTTTTATAGTCAAGGCTGATACTAGAACAGAGAAAGTACCAGTAGGAATAAGAAAAGAACCTACAATAGAGGATAAAGCCAAAAATGTAATTGATAATGCTACTAATTTAGAGAAAGTCGGTATGTATGCTCATACTCTTTTATCTCCGTCTGGTTTCGGTCTATTAGGCGCTACTTTAATTCGTAAAGAATTAACTGGCACTACTCCTAGACAAGTCGTAGAAGAGAGAATGGCTAAAATAGCCAGAGAGAAATCATGGGAAAATCAAGCCAATTATGCTATAGAAAGCGCTATAAATAATCCAGTAACTCAAGTAGAACTAGCCGTTTTATCTGGCATGGGTATAACTAAGCTGGCTAGTACTGCTATAGGCTCTAGAGTACTTGGTAGCACTGCTGGTAAATTACTTTTAGGTGGTCTGGGTATTGCTTCTGTTGGTTATTCTGGTAAAAACATAGCCGAGACTTATATTTCTGGTAATAAGGCTGAGGCATACGGTAAAGTTTTGACTTTAGGTTTTAGCGTAGCTGGTGGTATAATAGGTTCTAAGATAGAGGCTGGTTATTTAGCTGGCCAGCAAGAGATAAGACTACAGCCCAAGACCGTAATAGATAGAGGAGTCAGAGAAGAGATAAAAGGCGATACTGTTAGGTTTGGCAAGGTAGATATAATAAATGAGGATAATAGTGTCATAAAAGCCGAGTATATCGGTGTCAAAAAAGGCAACATAGAAAAATATTATTACAAGATACCAAAACAGACCATAGACACGGTTGATTATGGCAAGGTAACGATACCAGAACAGACTATTCTAGATAAGAGCGGTGACTTAGCCAAGATAAGATATTACCAGCGCACAGAAACAGAAGGCGGTTTAACCACTAAAGAGACTGGCGTTAAGACACTCAAAGGAGACATAAGTTTTACTACAGAGCCAGAAACAACTGGCATGGAGAGCGTCAAGGCCATAGACAAGAGCCTTAAGAGCGTAGACGAGCTTACAAGCATGATTACCAGCGATAAAGGCATATCACAAACCGTAAGGCAAGGCACTAGCGAGATGGATTATTATATAGAAAAGGCTTTCTCTACTCCTAAGGCAAGCGTAGGCAAAGGAGAGTTTTTCAGCCTAGAGACTGGCAAGCCGTTTAATTATTACTATTTTGAGAAAACCATAACTCCTAAGATTTCTGGTTTAACAGATTTTACTCAGCCAGTAATAAGAGGCACTACTGGTGTTTCTGGCACTGCTAGTACTGATACGATTATAAGCAATACTCTTACACGTCTAGATAGCTTAAGGCAATTACAAGAGGCTCAGCTAACAGCCAGCATAAATCAAGGTAATGTAGGCAGGATAGCGCCAATAATGCCTCAGCTTAAAACTATTACAGAAAATCTTAGCATGGATAGGCCTAACAGGATAGTAGATAGCGTTCTGGTCTCTATAACCGAGAATGTAAGGATAAAGAAAAAAGAAAAATATATACCGCCAGCCGTATTAAACGTTAATTCTATAAACACGGCTGTAGATATTGCTATGAAACAAGCTACTAAAGGTTTACAAGGCGCTCAAGGTTTGATACAAGCTCAAACGCCAGCCCAGAAATTTATACAAGAGGTAGATCTTATAACTACTCCAGTCACTAGACAAGAGACTAGAACAGTCACACAAACAAGACCGCCTAGAATAACTACGCTAGGAGTGCCTCAGATAGAAAGACCGCCTAGAATAGCTTTCCCAAGACCTTTCTTTAATGCTAATCTATTGGGTGGTGGCAAGGACTTAGACGCCTATATTAGGTCAATACAACACCAAATTATGTCTGCTATGCGTCTGGTGGTCTAAAATGGTAGTAGTAGACTTGGCTCTGGCCGTTCTCGTTACTACAATAATTTTATTTATAGGCTTATTTATGATTTCTAGGATAAGTGAATTAATAGGCAACTTGCTAGGCGTAGGAAACAAGTTCTATGGCACTTTCTCTACTTTGGTAAGTAATAGCGGTATGCTTTTTGATTTCATGGTCTTAGTCATCATAATAACGGTTTTAGGCGCAAGCATACTCATACTCAAAGGTACGGCTAGTGGCGGTAAGCTATTAGGAGATTAGGACCTATTTTTTCTGTAGATTTTTCTTACTCCATTTAAAACCTAAAGCGCCAGCCACTACAGAGATAATACCTACGATTAAAATGCCATACATGGCTGAATGATCGTAACCAAATAAAATTAATTCTATCGCTGAGTACAACACTATAAAAAGAGTTATGGCAATAACGCTTAACTGGAGTTTTAGTTTAGAGAATTTAGCTAGCAGTACTCCTACCAGTAACGCTAAGAAAATCTCAGCTATGGGATTAAAAACCATGTCTTCTATCATAATTTATCTTTATACATTTAGATTTAAATTTTGAGCATATCTATAATTGCTTGCCTTTTTCTGTTTACTCATAACAAAGGCCTTAGCTGTTTTTATATTTTTAGAGTAGGTAAAGAAAGCTCTCTCGTTGTTTAACCGACCTTTGACCTCTGTTAAATAATGCTTAAGTTCTTTAGAGATCCTCTCGCTGATAGTTATATCTTTTTTCTTTACTCTTATCTGGTTCTCTGCGAAATCAAATTCTTTTAATTTGAGTTTAAGAAGCTCGCTAAGACCTAGCTTGGTCTCTTCTGCTATATATATTAGCCAGCTCACGTCTGGCTCAATGAAAGTTCTATCCATAGCTAGAAACTTTTTTCTTACATTTTCTGGGCTGTAAAGGCCACCAATTATATTTAATTCTAAGTTTTCCATCAGTCCTCACCTCGCAACTCTCAAAGTTAAAACTTTTCTAATTCTATAGATACTAGTAATAATACAAAGAAAGGATACTTTAATTTCATTATAAAACCATTTTTTATTTAAAATCATGCCTATCATTACTATCATTACCTCTTTATTCTCCAGAATACCCATGTTTCTAGTATACCTCTTCTAAAGGATACTACCTCAGCCTTAAACTCTAAGAACTTAAGGTGGTTTAAAGCGCTCCTATAGTTTAATCTTAACTGCTGAGCTATAGTTTCGGTAGGTAGAGTGTCATTTAATTTTAGTAGCTGTAGTATAGCGGTGTTAATCTCTTCATATTTTCTCTTAGGCCTTTTATTCTTGGTAAAGTTAGTAGTTGTACTATCAGTTTCTATATCAGTTTCATTCTCTTTTACTTCTTGTTGTTCTTTTAATCTACCTAATTCATTAAAAATCATGGTTTTGCCTCTTGTTTCTTTATAGATAGAAGCTTTACGTCCATTTTATCAGAGAATATCATAGCCTTTAAGAGTTCTAACATGGCCTCAAATACGCCATTAAACTTGGTATTAAAATCTAGGACGTCTCCGCCTTTACATCTCTTGGCTACTTTCATAGAGGCCTTGTATATTAATTCTACCCATTCAGCTAAATCGCAAATTATAAACGCTTTAACCTCTACACTTTTTCTGTTCCATATCTCCGCTTCTTGTTGTTTAATCTCTTCTACCATTTAGATCTTACTCCAGTTTTCTTTTTCCTCTGGGGTTTCTATGATAACACCAGAGGATTTTTTATCATTACGCGTTTTCTCTATCTTTTTTAGTTCTTTATCTAAGCTATAATCATTACTAGGTTTGTCATTATCTAGTGGTATATCCGTAGGGTTTTTATTGTCTTTATTATCCTCAAACAGAACACTACTAACGCTACTAACGCCACAAACACTACTTGACTTAGTGGCGTTTGTAGTGTTTATAGTGTTTGTAGTGTTCTGTTTTGAGATAAGACCTAATCTAGAAGCAATATCATTAACAGCTCTTACACTTAATAAATATTCAGCACAGCCACTAACTCTCCTTTTATCAGTAAAACCTAATCTGATTAATGCCCTACCAAGCCATTTACTATTAAGCCACCTTTGCTCCTCCTCAAACTGTTCTTGTAATTTGTACAGAATTTCTTTACATGGGATATAACCAGCTTTTTTTTCTACTACCTCTACTAGAGCTTGTATCAGTAGGTATTCAGCTGTCTCAGTCATATTTTCGGTATGTTTCTCTTCTGTTTTTTGCTCGGCTAAGAGTATAATCCTATCATAGACCGCCTTATCTATAAACATGGCTATAGTAAGGATACCATGCCATAATTCGTAGTCTCTATTAGATAGACTGGTTTGGTTCTCTATCAAATCATATAATTTTTTGATCTCAGCCCAGTTATCTAGAACAAAAACATAAAGTTTATCCCTAATCTCTTGCCATAATGGGTTTTCCTCGTCTATCTCTCTTTCTCCTATCTGTTTGATAATGGTACGCTTCATTATAAGCCTAATACACCTATCCTCTAAGATATTCTCTAGGCCGTAGATATTAGCCAGCATTTTAGGAGAATAAATCTCAAAATCCTTTACATAAAACTGGCCGTCCTTGTTTTTCTCAGATCTAAAACATTTACCGCTCCTTTTGTAGCCAGAGTTTAAAATATCTTGTATATCCTTAGCTCTTTCTGGATTTCCCCATTTGGCGTTTAATTGTTCGCTCTCGTCCATAAAAAGAGAACACCTAATACTTTCTATCAGCCTAAACAGCGCTGAAGAGGAAATATTAGTAGAGAATATGCTGTTAAAAGACATGAGAGAGGTTATCTGTAAGGTCTTGGTCTTGCCAGTCTGTTTTATACCGCCTACATAAACGTAAGGATAGGATTTAAACATGGGAAATAGGTAAGTGCCCATAATCCATAAAGCTAAGAAATCGTAGAGCTCTTCTTGAGGTAATTCCAGATAAAACTTTAGAGTTTCTACTATTTCATTAAACAGATCCTTAGGCGGTATAGAACTCAAGCTGTTTTTGTAATCGTTCATAGAACTTAAGCTCCATTTATTGTACTTAATCGGTTCTCCTTTAAGCCTTATATTACTGTTTTCAGCATACGGAGAAAGTATCTCTCTATCGGAATTAATTATAAAGAACTTATCGGAATTATCCTCTACTACTGGTAGAAAAACACCAAAATAAGCTTTATCCTTAAAGTCTATGGCTGGGTGTATATTAATCGTCTCTACAGCCTTTAGGCATGGAGTAAAAATCTTAATTTCTTTAGCCATTTTTATCATTCCTAACGATTTTAATTCCATTAAAAGGAGAAACTTTAATCCGACCAGCCAGCTCAAGGTCTCGCAATAACAGTCGTATTTCTTCTTTTGATAAATGGCTTAAATGCCAGTAAAGATAGTGGAATTTTATGAGGCGTAGGCCCCGACCATTTAAACGCAGAAGTCTAGAAATAACTGCGTCATAAAAATTTAAAGAGGCCACTGGTTTATTATCGCTGGAAATAGAAGTATCCATTTAACTACCTCCATGTTCAGTTTTTTTGGTGGTAGAAACCTCTTTAATAGCCGTGGCTTGCTGGTTGGCGACCAGCTTTTTTTCTAATTTTTCTAAAAGTAGGAGACGCTCAGAAAAATTCATTTTTTCTGCGCCTCAGAACCATAACATTTTAAAAAAGAGCGTATAAGAAGCTGAGATACGTTTACTCCGCTCTCTTGCTTAACTTTTCTCAATAATTCTAATTGCTGTGGAGTTAAACTAATTCCCCAACATATAGTAGTTTTAGCCATATTTAACACTAACTCTAAACACTTTTAGAAAACGAAACAATTACAACGACTACTCAGACTGAGTAGCAAAAGACGCTCAGAGCGCCTTTAATTCTTAATATATTATAACTACTATTATGTAAAAAGCGATTTAAATATACTTATTAGTTATAATTCATATATAAAAATCTATAATATTTTTAAATGAAATTAATTACTTCTGATTTTTTTCTAAAATCCTCTTGACCTCTGGCTGTTCTAAGAATGTTAACAACACGGGCATTACTTTATCAAACTTTTTATAGAAATCCTCTTTCTCAGTTTCTTTAGTCATTACGCTTTTCATGTCTAAAGGCGTCTTGAGTTTCTCAAGTATGTTGTCTCTCTCGCTTTCTTGCGGTAATAAGCCTCTCCTAATCATTTCTTTTTGTTTTAAGTCCTCAGCGTCTAAATGGATATATCTCTTAGTCATGGCCTCAGATTTCCAGAGAGCTATCAGCTTAAGTTCTTGGTTAGTGTAATACTTACCCAGCCTAGTTAAGGCTTGGTGTCGCAGTAAATGAGTAAAAACATTTTTCTCTATTTTAGCTTTTTTAGCCAGTCGTTTAACCATTTGATAAATACTCTGGGTACTTAGCCTAGAGCCTACATTACCTCTTAAAGTGTAGAATAAAGGACTATCTCTATTATCTTTAAACCTATGTATGCTCAGCCATGCCTTTAAATCTGGAGTGCTATCAAAGAGCGTAAGTTCTCCAGATACCTTACCTTTTCCTCTAATAAATATAGAAAGAAACTCGTTATCTGGCTTAACGTCTTTTATGCTTAAGTTCTTTATACTCGAGGCTCTCAGGCCCCATTCTAACATTATCATAATCATGCTCCTATCTCTCAAGTTATCGCAAGCGTTAACCAGTCTCTCTATCTCGGCGTCAGATAGCAAATCAGATTTGCCTTTAAACAAGTTTGAGTCAGCTTTTAGAGTAGTGTTAATGGATTTAACTACGTTAGGATACTCGCCTTTATCACACTTGTAAAACCATTGATAAAAATTCTTTATAACAATTTTTCTTAAAGTCTTGGTACTTTCTGCTAAATCTCTGATTTTATAGAGGTATTTCTCTATATCCTCTCTGGTAGTCTTATCGGCTGGCTTTTTAACGAACAGAAAGAAAGATTTCATTATCCAGAGATAGCGAGATCTAGAGTTTATGCCTACGCCGATATTGGTCTTAAAAATGGAGAAATCGTTTAAGACTTTTTTCTGTTCTGGCGTCAAGTCTTTATCGGCTAGGATATAGCCTATAAAATTACTATCATACTTTTTATCCCTATCTAATTGCCACTCCATACCTATTACCTCTCTTTAAACGCTATTTAAGGAGTAGTCAATAACAAACTCAAACCAATTATAATACTTAAAGTTTCAAAAAATAATTAAGATATTCATGGCAATGTTAGTATTAAAGAATTTTTGTTCTAGTAGTTTCGAAGAATGTCAAGTTCAGATCCAGATAATTAAAGATTTAGAAGGTAGGTACATGGGTAGGGTTGTTTTTGAAAATCTTAATTCAAAGGAAAATGAAGGTCTAATTGAAAAATACAGGATTAGAAATTATCCAACGATGATAATAGAGTGTAATGGTGTCGAAAAAGAAAGATTTGTCGGTTTAACTCAAGAGCTTTTCCTTAAAAGAGCCTTAGATAAAGTTCTAAGTGAATGTAAATGAAATTTTATCGAGATACAATAACACTTGAAACTCAAAAAAATTTTCAGTACATTAACATTACCGACAAAATTCAATCTATTGTAGACAAGTCAAATATCAAAGAAGGTATGATTTTTATTAACTGTTTTCATAATACAGCCACTGTTATAATGCAGGAGGATGATGATACAATTCATGAAGATACTAAAAAAATTATAGAAGAATTAATCCCCATGAATAAGAATTACAAACATTCATATGAAGGAAATGCTAACGCAACTAGTCATATAAAAAATCAAATTTTAGGTAATTCAAACTTAACAGTGCCAGTAAAAGATGGTAAATTGGCTCTTGGTACTTGGCAACAAATATTTTTCTTAGAGTTGTTAGAATCTAGAAATCGAACAATCATTGTGACAGTTTTCGGGGAATAATATCAAATTCTGCTAATTCTTTTCTCAATTTTTCTTTTTTAGCTCCATTTATTTCTACCAATACTTTTCCTTTGTCGGGTTGACCACGAATTAAAATGGAATTATTTTCAGCAAGCAATGCAGCTGGAAATCCCAGAAGATCCTCTTCGCCATTAACGACTATAGCGCTCTTCGATTCCAACGCTTCTTTTATAACACTCCAGGATTCTATAGAAATCATACATGCCTGATTATTTAATAAAAATTTATTATTATAATGCTCGAGAATGAAATCTTTATAATCAACTGATTTTCTTTCAACTTTACCATCAACAATAACATTTTTTGGTATAAAACCATTTTTAATCATATCATAAGATACTTCATCTCCAACACAGATCACGTTACTAACTCCTTTTCTTTGTAAATAAGAAATGAGTTTTTTTGTGACTTCAGTATTTTTTCCTTCGAATATTTTATCCAATGGTTTTTTCAATTTAGTACGTAATTTATCGTTTATGGCATAATCTACTAGCACTTTGCCTTCTCTATTTATTTCACCTTTTCTTATTCTTGTTGATGACATAATTCTACAATCTTCAGAATATACATAAGGGATTAAAATTATCTTCAAGGACTTAAATTCCTTTTTTTTCCTTATTTCATTTATTTTCCAGCAGTTGTGTTCTGTTTCTTTTGTTGCAATTATAGCATCTAAATCTTCAATATCTACAGAAGGGCCAAAAGGATCGTCAATTGGAAATATTTCAAATTTCTTTCCGTATTTTTTTACAAAATTTTCAATCTTTTTTTTCCTTTTTTCATATGGCCACACTGAATTAGAAGTTACTATTCTTTTAAGTAAAACATTTGTAGTTAAACCGATTAGAATTTCATCTCCTAATGAAAATGCTTTATTTAAAAAACATTCATGACCTATATGAAATCTATCAAATGTTCCGCCTATTATTATTTTCTTATATCTCATAATTATAAAAGCGTAAGTCAAAAATATAAAAAATATCAATTTATATCCACTAAAATAAAAAAATAATATGAATAAAATCTTTCTAATATTTTTGCTTTTAAGCTTTTATTTAATTTTTTCAGCAGGAATTGACGCATATGAAATACCGAACACAGGTAAAGATTTTATATCAGGGAGCAATCTTAAAATCAATTATGCGAAGGGAAGTCTAAATTATAGCAATAATTTAGCAGTTGCATTGAAAGATTCAGGTATAAAATATAATCCACAAGATTTGATGGATTATTCAGATTCTGATTATATACCTCTTATAGTCAAATATTATAGTCCAGTTGAGTTCGGATCCACTACCAATGTTCATGATTTAAGCACTTATTCATCAAATACATACACAATAAGTTCCATTAGTAATATCGCTATTTCTAAGGGCGGTTCTGTTAAAACATCATTCAAAACAATCCCTTATATTGCATTAAAAATACCTAGAAGCAAAATAAAAGAATTCACTTCTGATTTCTCGAGACTTAGGATAAGAATTTCGGATATATATGTAGATTCACGTGTTAGTGCGTTTTTGAATGACACTACAAAGATAATCAAAAGTAATGTTTGTACGGGTTCTGTTCAAGAATGTACTATTTATACAAAAGAGAGCGACTGTACATCGCACGGATGCCTATGGAAAAATGGCGGTTCAGGTGTAACGATTGCTATTTTAGACACAGGTGTGGATAAAACTCATCCAGATTTAGATGATTTAGACGATAATCCAAGTACAAACGATCCAAAAGTAATCGGAGAAAAATGCTTTTGTGATGTTGGTGGTCCTTGTTGCCCAAACGGTCAGACTATAGACGACAATGCACATGATGGATTCGGCCACGGAACCCATGTTACTGCTATTGCTGCAGGTACTGGAAAAGCATCTAATTTTAAATTTGTTGGCGTTGCACCCAAAGCTAAGATTTTAGCAGTTAAAGTTTTAAGAGATAGTGACAGCGCTGGAATGTCAAGTGATATAGTTTTAGGAATTGAATGGGCAGTAGAAAATGGTGCTAATATTATAAGTATGAGTTTGGGAACCCATTCTGGCGTTAGAGATTCACCAATGGAAGATGCTGTAAGACAAGCTATAAGCCAAGGAGTTGTTGTGGTTATTGCGGCTGGCAATTGGGGCCCTGAGGAAAATACTATAGCATCGCCGGGGGTTGTTGCAGAAGCCATAACAGTTGGTGCATCCCAAAAAGATGATTTTTCAGCTCCTTATAGTAGTAGAGGCCCTGCAGATTATATATTTAAACCTGACATATTTGCACCTGGTGGAAATTCTTATTCAACTTGTTGTGATTGTAATATAACTTGTTGCAGATATCCTCAAGGCGTATTTTCAGCAATACCTTCATATGGTTCTCTTTGGAATTGTTGGGGTTCACAATGTAAGGATTTTGCAAGTAACTATTACTTAAGAGTGTCTGGTACCTCAATGGCAACTCCTCATGTAGCTGGGGCAGCTGCTATACTAAAACAAATTCATCCTGATTGGGTCCCAGCTCAAATTAAATCTGCATTAGTATTAGCTGCAACGCCTATAATAAGAGATAAAGCTGCAAGTTGTAGTGGCAGTCCACACGATTGCAGCGCACATAGTGGTGATTCTAATCATGATGGTAAAATAAATGCATCAGATGTTATCGATTGTACAGGATCATCATGTTTCAGTGGCGGTTTACCAAACAATATATGTTATGGCACACATTTGCCATGTAATTCCTACATCAGCATCAATAGTTGCATATCACATGGATGTTCATGGTCAGTAAATCCAACTTATGAAGATGTTGGCAGAATCGATGTATATGAATCTTTAAATACTTCCATATGGACCAACCCGTCTATATTGAACATGGGGGTAGTCGGTATTGATGATGTTCAAGTAAATAAGAATTTAATCATTGCTAATTCTGGTAAAACCAGACAAGGCGTCCGTTTAATTGGTGATAGTAATTTTATAATGCAATTCTCGAGCAATGATTTTTGTTTAGAACCACAATACAAAAACACAGTAACCATTACGATCGACATAAGTTCCCTGCCATTAAAATATTATACAGGCAGATTAAAAATAGATACATTTCCTAATTGTAATTTTGGTTTAAGTGGAAAAACACATTATATGCCTTTCAGTTTTCTCAAGTTAAAGGAAGTGAAAATGACATTTGATATTAAACAATTCTTTACTCCGAATGAATTTGTAAGTTGGTTTTGGAGAATCAGGAATAAAGCAGACGATACTTTTTCGAATGTGGATTTAACTCAGATTAGTAGTAATACTTATCACTTTTACACGGATAAAGAAGAATTTGATTTATTTGGTTTTATAGAGCAAAAAGATGCATTAACTCCTACTCGTGAAAAGTACAACTTTTTTGCACGTCGAGTGGATTTAAGAGGGGTAAATTCATTGGATTTATACTTTAATACGGACGATACAAAGAGACTCAACACAAATGTTGCATCTGTTATAAATTCAAAAAATATGGAAATTTGGTATAATAAAATTGACTTCGGAACTGGTAATGGGGCATTTAGTTTTGTTTTTTATGATTATAATTATGTGCCCTTAGAAAACTTTGTTTTAGGTGTGGACATCCCATCAGATACGTACTTCAAAGATTATGCGGTAAATATTAAACCTATTGCAGTAGAAGATGTAAATTTGTGGAAATCTGGTTTTGGTACAAAGATTTTAATTCTCCCTGTGGAATTTTCATATCCTTTCAGTACATTATATGACAACATATGGGATTATCAAATTAAAAATTCTAAATTAACTTTCTTTAACAGCATAAAACATGATGGCGGTTTAAGCATTGGCATCTATCCTTATTCAAATAATCAAGATTTATCATATTTATCTTATATGATGTATACAAATCTATCCCTGCCGTGGAGTTACGATTTTTCATATCGTGATAATAATGCCTGTCACAGCTGCAAATATTTGATTAAAATAATACCCTACTCCTTTTCAGATTTAAACTTTTATGCCGAGAGTTGGAATGGTCAATCAGATATTTATCAATCGGGGCTTATGCCAAGTCAAATAACTTTCTTTGAAAAACCCTTTGATTTCAGCCTTTCTATGTATGATTATTCAATAAATGGTTACCTCCTTGATAATATGCAACTTAATAAAAAACTAAATGTAGAAACGACGAGAATTCCACTTAAAATAACTAGCCCAACTGGATACGTAAGTAATATTTATACTCTTCCAAGCCTAAGCTGGTGGGGGTCCATGTGTCAAGGTCCCTGTCAATTGGGCAATTATAAAGTCGAATTTGATAGCACGGATATAATTAATGGAATGAGAATATCTGTAACAGCTAATGTAAACTATGATGGTTCTAAATTTAGGATAACATCTATTCAGAAAAATTATCAGAATGATCCTTGTACAGGAAATATAAACCTAGCATACCTTCCATCAACATCCCCTACAAATTCATATATTAGTGCTACTATTGTTGGGCCAACGAGTTGTTATTTTAACAATATTTACCTAAAGAGAGATTCTTGCACTAATCCAAATGCAGCATGTATTATTACATTTAGACAGTATTGTGAATCTTATGGATGTAGTTGTTCATTCTGGACTCCATCAACCAAAGGAACTTATAATTATTATGCATGCATTGACAAGAATAAAGATGGATATTTTACTGATCCTGGTGAATATTCGATGAAAACTTTAACAGTTACTGAGTCACAACCTTCATGTTTAATAGAAGGTACAAAAGTCTTAACAGCATTAGGTCTTAAGGCAATAGAAGATTTGAATGTAGGGGATTCTGTAATAGGATACAAAGATGGGAAGAAAGTTGAGACAAAAGTATTAGCAAAAATGACTCATTCTGGGACTTGGACGATTTATTATTATAAAGGAAGTTGGTTCACAGGAAATCATAAAGTCTATCCATCTTTGAATGATGAGGCGGTTGAAGTTGAGACAGTATCTTCTGTTAAAAAACAATATACAGGCAATGTTTACGACATAAAGACAGGAACAGAGAACTACTTTGGAGAAAATGATTTGTTGATTCATAATAAGGGTGGTGGGGGTGGAGGAAGAATGCCACTAATGATGGATTTAATAAATATTATAAGAGAATTTATAGAGAAGATTTCGGGGTTTAACAAATAAGTTTAGATTTATGAACAACAGAAGATAAATTTATAATTAGATTAATGCAAGAAGATATTATAAACGGTGCTAATGTGATTAAATTAATTTCTTTATTAATTTTTATCTCACTTTTAATATTCAAAATGCCCTTAGCTTTATCTGCAGCATGTCCTTACACTACTGCGACTTTACCTTGCAAGACTGAGCTAATACGCCCTGAAAATCTAAGAGGTACGATAGAATATTTCAGTTTTACACTTCCTTCTATAACACGTATTTCAGTGACAATGACACCGGCTACACAAACCAATCAGGGTCCGGATTATGACCTTTACACATCTTGGACAGCGGATACATGTCCATATACCGACGTTTATACTTCTACAGATTGTGGCTACAGCATGCCAGGGGCAGGAATAAAAGAATCTTGTTCAAGATGGCTAACCCCACTTCCAGCCGGAACTTATTGGGTTTCTGTACACCATTATGACGGTGGATGTACAG
>Ga0315285_10000322_pt1 | contig 48827 bp, 38 predicted proteins | sample YL17G09_36_MG_FD_203698 | JGI IMG/M metagenome (GOLD analysis project Ga0315285, IMG submission 203698) | Sediment microbial communities from Yellowstone Lake, YNP, Wyoming, USA - YL17G09_36 | ecosystem: Environmental > Aquatic > Freshwater > Lake > Sediment | place: USA: Wyoming | collected...
GTGATCGCCGCCCATCTCCCCCTCAAACGGCACGCGCAACCCGGTCGCGTTCCGGAATGATCCTTTGAGCGTCAACTCCGGTTGACGTTTTCTCGACCTGATTGCCCTCGAGAAGGCCGTTGCGGAAGAAAAGTGGGGGCCCGAGGTCAATGAGCGGCTCAAGGCCTATCTAAGCACGGAGAAGTGCTATAAGGTGACGCTGAAGGAAGAATCCTAGTCGCGAGAATCCAGCCCGGCCTCTTGCTCGATACTATTCTGAAATCCCCGTTCGTGCCGGTGATTGGAGACCCTCATGAGCTTGACCGGATGGCTTAAAAACGGAATATCAGCGAGTACAATCATGCTGGGGCCATTTCGGCCATTGAGCTGGACGAAATGATCGTCCTGGCCGGGAATCTCCGAAAATCGGTCGAAGCTTGGATAGTGGATGCATCTCCCAACTGACGTCATCTGGCAAGAAAAGGTCAAAGCCGACCTTGGATCATTGACGAAACAGGACGCCTATCGCGGCCGTGACTGATATTCGGCATTCTAAGCGCTGCTGCTGAATTCATGCTCGGGCCTGCGCATTTGTTCTTGACGTCATGACGTTATAGCGTTATAATGTCTTCATGTAGCGAGGTGTCATAACATGGAAAAAGCCAGCAAGCGTGTTACGGTCTATCTACAACCCGAATACCATCGCGCCCTGCGGGTCAAAGCGGCCGAAACGGAATGCTCGGTCTCCGAACTCGTCAACGAGGCTGTGCAAAATGCTCTCCGCGAGGACGCCCTGGACCTGGAAGCGTTCGAGATCCGCGCCGACGAGCCGTCATTTGCCTTCGAAAGAGTTCTCCAGAAGCTGCGCAAGGATGGAAAGTTATAAGATACTCATCAAGAGGTCGGCCGTGAGAGAGCTCGCCGAGATCCCGAGGAAGGACCTTGAGAAAATCGTCCGGCGCGTCCGGGACCTGGAACAGGATCCGAGGCCTTTCGGCTGCCGAAAACTCTCCGGGAAGGACAAATATAGGTTGAGGCAGGGGGATCACCGGATTGTGTATGCGGTCGATGATTCTCGGCGCATTGTTGAGGTCTATAAGATCGGAAATAGGCGAGAGGTCTATAGAGATTGAGAACATATCGACTCGACGTCCTGAGTCTTGATCTTAGGGGACATCGCCGGCATTTCGCTGGCGGAGGACGATCCCGTGTCAGGCTCGTCTGAACGTATCAACAGGCGTCCAAAAATGATCCCCTTTCTCATGGTTTTCTTCAATCTCGGGCCCATCCGAGAGCCCGAGGTTGAAGAGAGCTTAGCAGGAACAGGGGGGTGAATTTTTGATGCCCATTGACAGGAGCGATCGGAGCGACATCAAACGGGAGAAGGTCCAGAAGGTCATGGAGCGAAACCGGACCTTCTTGACGGCTCAAGCAGCCAACTGAAGGGACTTACGATGGCCCCGAAGTTGCGAACTTTAGTTGACACGGCCACGACTTTCAAATCGTTCTTGTTTTGTATAACGTGAAATCGAGCCCAACTCTCAACCTGTGAGAGAGGGCATATTTTATCGATCAGTACAGTTGCTCTGGCCCTGGGTAAGTCTTAATCTTGGAAACTCATCTGTTTCTATCTGCAGTGCCGGTGATTTGGCTTACTTCTCTAGTATTTTTTTTGATCACTTATCTGCCTTCACTTGGCCTGCCGGTTCCTCCCTCGTTTCTTCACCTTTCTTTTTCATTGTTGCCTTGCCTTCTTCGGGGGATTCCGTCGTTTTCTGGCTTTTGCCGCCTTCCGGTGCTTTCGGAGGGGCTGCTTTCTTTTCCATCTTTATCTTTTTTTCCTTGCCCGCTTCGGGGGCTTTCTTAGGCTTCTCGCCTTTACCGCCTTCTTGTTCTTTCTGGGGGGCTGCCGCCCTTTCCGCCTTTATCTTTGCCATTTCTTCCGTTCTCTTTTCGTTGTCGGCAATCAGCCTCAGCCTTTTATTCACGGCCCTGATATTTGCCTGCAATTTTCTAACGAGTGTATCTTTGTCGGCCTTGGGAGATTTGATCCCCTTCCCAGACAGGAAAGACAGCCGATCTTGCAGTTCATGTTCGAAATATGCCTTTTGCCGCATGAGCATCTGCTTCCGCTTTGATTCCATTTCTTCCTCCTATCCGACTATCCGATTTAGTTATTTTTCTCCGGCAGATCATAGATTATGCAGAGCTTTCTTTTCCCTGCCGGCAGATAGTTGCCGAAGGTATGTATATCAGGGTTTTCGCCAAAAAGCCATCGCATTTTGACCCGTCTTGACCTAACCGGGCCTTCAGCGATATTATTCGCGCGTGATCATCACGATCGATACAGCGCCCGGAGCGGGTATTTCCCACACCGCGCAAGCTGGTCAAGGCGGACTTCAGCCAGGTAACGAAGAGCAAGTGACGTGCGGCCCGCCAAGGTGAATAAAGGAAAAGGAGAAAGAACATGAAAAAAGCATTGATCGTTTGGATGAGCGCAACGATTCTCTTGCTGGCGACCGGCGTCGCCGCCCAGCAGCCGGACAGCAAAGGCTGCAAGGACCACCCGCTGTTCCCCACGCGCATGCCGGAATACCGCCTCGCGGACTGCAAAGTCGAGGATTATGGGGTCTACGAATTTTCGTCCACGAAAGGCCCAAAGACCCCGGTCGAAGGCAAGTTCACCTTCCTCGCCTACTCTTTCACCGGAGAACGGGCCAACGAACCGAGTGGCCTTGCCGTTGTCCGCAACTACGAGAACGCTTTCCAGAAGGCCGGGGGCACGATCCTGCAGAGCGACCCGCAGAGGTGGGTGAATGGGAAGATCGTCAAGGACAGCCAGGAAGCGTGGTTTGAGGTCGAAAAGGGGAACGGCAAGATCTGGCTGCGGATCGTCGAGAAGAAAGCGATGGAGCAGATCATTGTGGCCGACGCAGCGGCCTTCGGCAACGACATCAGAGCCACGGGCCACGCGGCGGTCTACGGCATCAATTTCGACACCGGGAAGTCCACCATCAAACCCGAGTCGGCGCAGGCCATCGGGGAGATCGCCAATCTCCTGAAAGCCGACCCGGGCCTCAAGATCTATGTGGTGGGCCATACGGACAACGTGGGCGGCGTGGACAGCAACATTAAGCTCTCCCAGGACCGGGCCGAGGCCGTCCTCCAGGCGCTCGTCCGCGACCACGGCATCGCCCCTGCCCGTCTGAGGGCCTCCGGGTGCGGTCCGTTTGCGCCCGTTTCGTCCAACGACACCGAGGAAGGCAGGGCCAAGAACCGCCGGGTCGAACTGGTCAAGCAATAGGACCGGAGCCTGGATTTGCGGATGGCGCCCCGTGCCCTCGCAACGGGGCATGCCCGTGCGGGTGCGAATGATTCGGCCGATTCTCTCCCTGGAGCGGCTCTCGTTCCTGGAGCAAGAAGGCAAGGTGGATTGCCGGTACGGCCGGGATGAACTCGTCGGATTCGAGGGCTTCCTGTTCGCAGTTGACTTATCAGTTGACATATGGTTGACAAATAGCTAGAATGCGCTCATGGGATACCATCCGCTTTTCACGATTACGCCGCGACTGCTGGCTTTGACGGAAACGATTGCCGCCTTGCGCGAGAGGATCCTTTCCGCTTCGGTCCAGGTGCCGTGGATTCCGAGCCTCCAAAGAGAAGCGAGGATCCGGACAGCGCACAGCTCGACGGCTATCGAGGGGAATCCTCTGACTCTGGCCGAGGTCCGGGTTCTTGAGGAAGGTCGAGAGCTACCCGCTCAGAGCGACCGCGCCAAGCGCGAGGTCCTGAACTATTTCGCCGGTTTGAGGTTTATTGAGAAAAACGCCCGCAGAAAAAGGATAACTCACGAAAACATCCTCAGGCTGCACGCGATTATTGCAGGCGGCGTCATGGACCAGGGCCAGGCAGGGCAATACCGGAGGGTGGCCGTCCGAGTGGGACGCTCCGTTCCGCCTCCGGCCAACGAAGTTTCCGGGCTGATGCGAGAATTTCTCGAGTGGTGGAATACCCAGGCGGGCGGGCATTCGCCCGTCGTTTCCTCGGCCGTCCTCCATTACCGTTTTGAGGAAATTCATCCTTTCGCTGATGGAAACGGCCGTACGGGCCGGGCGATCGCGCTTTGGGAGCTCTACCGCCGGGGCTTCGACTTGCATCATATCTTTTCCGTGGACGATTTTTTTTGGAGCGATAGGTCACGGTATTATGATGCATTGGACGGCGCGCGCCGGGCCGGAGGCGATTTGACGGCGTGGCTTGAGTACGCGGCCGAAGGACTCAAGCGGACGCTTGATGATGTTTGGAAGCGCGTTCAGGCGGTCATCGTCCAATCGGGAGATAAAAAGATCTTCCTTCAACCGAAGCAGGAAACGCTTCTCCGGCTTCTTGAAGACCGGGGAGGGTTGACGCCGCGGGAGATCTGGGACGCCCTCGGCATGACGCGCCAAGGAGCGGCGAAACTGATCAAACCGCTCATGGAGGCGGGGCTCATGCGCCGCGTAGGCGGCAAGAAGACGGGAAAATATATCAAGGCCCAGGGCTTGAAAAAGCTTTAGGAAGGTCATGCGCGAATATTCCATTTCTAAGCACCGAGAAGCGCTTCGCGGTGACGCTGAAGGAAGAATCCTGGTGAAAAACGATGTAACCAGGTCTTATAGGGGTCGGGCGAAAAAAGCATGATTTTCTTATGCGTTTGAGTAATTATACTCAGCATATTGAGTAAAACCTGTTTGAGATATCAAGCGGTGATCTTATCGAGATCGCGCACAGATAGGGCCGTAATATGCCCGGCGAGCGGATAGCTCTCTTTTCCGGGATGAACAATGAAGCCTTTCTCGCATCCCAGATCCTGGAAGCCCTGATAAAAGCCCTTGGTGGCTTTGGGAGTTGTCGTATATTTGACTTCGACAGCGATCGGCTTTTTCCCGGGTTTCAAAAGGACCAGGTCGATTTCAGCGCCGGCGTTTGTCCTGAAAAAGCATGATTCCTGTTGACCCGGCCGTGAAGGCGCGATCTGCTCGACGATAAAGCCTTCCCACGAATGCCCGGCGACGGGATGCCCCTCCAGGTCGTCCATGGTCCGGATGCTCATCAGGGCGTGCAGCAGCCCCGAATCCCGGACGTAGATTTTAGGGGACTTGATCAACCGCTTTTTCAGATTTCCGTGATACGGCTGGAGCTGTCTGACGATGAAGGTCTCGGCCAGAATGTCCAGGTATCTTTTCGCCGTAGGGGGCGAGATGCCCAGGGCGCCCGCCAGCTGAGAAGCGTTCCAGATCTGACCATGCGAGTGGCAGATCATCAGCCAGAATCGCCGCAATTGGGGAGAGGGAATCCGGATGCCGAGTTGGGGGATATCTCGTTCCAGGAAAGTCCTGACATAGGCCTCCCGCCATGCAAAGCTGGCCGCCGCGTCGGGCGCAAGAAAACTGTCAGGCAGGCCCCCTCTTAGCCAAAGCGTCGGGATGGGGTCCTTTTTCGCCGGAACCTCCGTGATCATAAACGGAGTGAGCTCATGATAGATGATTCGTCCGGCGAGGCTCTCCGAGGATTTCTTGACGAGATCGGGCGACGCTGAGCTGAGAATGAGAAACCGCCCGGCTGCCCGTTTTTGGTCCACGAGCGCGCGGAGAATGGGGAAAAGGGAAGGGAGTCGCTGGATCTCGTCGATGATGACAAGTGATTCCAGATGGCGGCCCAGGAAAAGCTCCGGATCCTGGAGTTTATTAAGGTCGGAGGGGAGTTCAAGATCCAGATATACGGTCCTTCGATCTCCTCCACGGATTTTGTCCTGGATACTTCGGGCGAGGGTTGTTTTTCCGACCTGTCTGGCGCCCAGGATACCGACGACGGGAAAACGAAGGAGCGACTCCATAATGGAGCGGGTTAAGGCTCTTTGGACCATGCTTGTATATTAAAATAAGAGCGTTTAAATAGCAAGGTAAAAAATTAGCCTATTTCCCTGACCTCGAGCATGCGGTCGAGCCGGAAGGTGCGGAGCTCGCCGCGCTTGTGGCAGTAGGCGCGCACCCCCTCGAACGTCCGGCCGTGATACTCCATCATCTCGACGGCCTCGGGCCGGATGCGGCGGCGCGACTTCGTGTCGTCGGGCTTGAGGTAGACGATCTCGAGCTCGCGGCCGTCGCGGATGGCCTTGAGGACGAGGACGCGCTTGTCGGCGGCGGGGAGCGCCTCCTCGGCTTTTTTGTACTGGAAGCGGGTCAGGAAGCGGACGATGCGCCAGTCCATCCAGATGTGGCTCTTGCGGATGGGCGTCTTGAGGACGATGCCCTCGAAGCTCGTGCAGCGGCTGAGGGCGACGTAGACCTGGCCGTGGGCGAAGGCGCCGCGGCCGATGTCGATGACCACACGATCGAAGGTCTTGCCCTGGCTTTTGTGAATAGTCACGGCCCAGGCCAGGCGCAGGGGATATTGGGTGAACGAGCCCACGGACTCCGATTCGATGCGGTCGGATTCGGCCTCGTAGCGGAAGCGGTAAAGCTCCCAGGTGTTGGGGGAGAGGTCGACCTGCTCGCCGTCGGGGATGTCGACGGAGATGATGTCGTCGGCGCCGGGGACCTTGTGGATCTTGGCCACGCGGCCGATCGTGCCGTTGACGAAACGGCCCTTGCGGTCGTTCGTCAGGAGCATGACCTGGGCTCCCGGCTTGAGCTCGAGCAGCTCTTCGGTCGGGAGCGAGGAACGGTCGAACTCGCCTTCGATGAAGCCCTCGTAGCGGTGGGCGCGGCCGGGGAGAGCGGCCAGCTTCTCGCGGTTCCGGGCGGCGGCCAGGTCATTCGTGCTGGTAAGCGTGATGGTGAATTCGGTGTCGGGCGGATTGAAGGAGGGCTGGAGGCGGCTGTTGAGGTGGACGATCTGGTTGTCGTCGACCGAGCGGTTGCGGATGGCGTTGAGGAGGTCGATGAACGCGGCATCTGTCTGGCGGTAGACTTTCTCGAGCTCGACGAACTCCATGTCGAAGGTCAGCTCGCCGAAGATCTTGGCCGAAAAGAAATAGGGCGACTCGTAGCGGGCTGTGGGGACGGCGAGGCCCGCTGAGGGAGAGGCGCCGCGGGCGCCGGAAGCGCCGCGAAAGAAGGGGGAGGGATCGGCGGCGAAGAATCCCTTCTCGCGGCCGGTGACGACGGGCGGCAGCTGGTAGAGGTCGCCGATGAAGATCATCTGCAGGCCGCCGAACCACTCCTTGGGACGCGGGCCGTTGAGGCGGAGGAATTTCTCGACGCAGTCCATGAGGTCGGCCCGGACCATGGACACCTCGTCGATGACGATGGCGTCGAGGTTGCGGTAGATCGCGTCGCGGGCCTTGGCTTTGGACAGCTTGCGGACGGCGTCGGGCGTGATGTCGGGCTTGAAGCCGAAGAACGAGTGGACCGTCTGGCCGCGGACGTTGAGGGCGGCGACCCCGGTCGGGGCCAGGACGGCGATGCGCTTGAGCGTCTGCGAGCGCCAGAGCTCGAGGAGGGTCGATTTTCCGGTCCCGGCCTTGCCGGTGATGAAGACATGGCGATCCGTGCCCTCCATGATGTCGAGGGCGCGGCGGAAGCCGGGGTTGATCTCTATCGCGGGCGAGGGGGGCTTGGGCGCGCCGGCGCGTGCTTTCGTCACAGCCGCATTCTCTCCGAAATTATTCCGGGATGCAATCCGAAATTCGGGGAGGAATTTGTGGACATGATAACACAGCCCTAAATATGGCTCAGTTTTGCGCTGACGAGCCGGTTTAGGCTGACGCCTTCTTCGGCGGCCTTCATGGCCAACTCCCGGTGCACTTCGGGTGGAACCCTCACGAGGAACTTCCCGCTATATGACATGCTGGATATCGGAGCGGGAGGGGTTTCTCCGTTGTTCCGCATGTCGGTGACGGCTTCATCCACGACTTTTCGTATCCCTTTTAATGATACTACTATTGATACTATTGTCAAGAGCAATTTATTTAGCAGGACAATTAGGCAGACGCTTTAGCAGGATAAGTTTTCTCAAAAATGGCATATTGGGGACACAATGCTCTTTTCTTTTTTTGTGAGAAATCCGGAGGTCTTGGTGCGTCTTGAGGTTGGGAAGGGAACTCATACGTGGCCATTATCATTCACCCCCATGCTCTCCAGAGGATGGAAGAGAGGGGTGCGAGCAGAGAGGAAGTTCGGTGGACGATAGAAACGGGTCGGGTATCTCAAGCCAGGTTCGGCCGGCAGAGATACGAGAAGACATTCTCTTTTGGAAATTCTTGGCGGGCTCAGCTTTACGAACATAAGCATATCGAGGCTTATTGCGTTATCGATGGGGACGATATAATTGTTGTGACGGTTGTAGTAAAATACTCCTAGGAGAGCCTGCATGGAAATAACATATGATCCGAGATATAACATCGCCTATATTCGCCTCCGCAGGAAAGCCGCCGGCGTCAAGACCGTCCAAGTCAGCGAGGAGATGAATATCGACCTCTCTCCGGATGGAAAGGTTTACGGGATAGAGCTCCTGAACGCGCGCGAGCAGCTGATCAAAAGCAAAAAGATTTCTTTTGTCGACGAATCGACAGGAAAGGCACGGGAACTTCCCCTCGTTTCTTAACACCAGGCAGTTCTTCCGGGACCTATCCCAAACATGCACTTGAGGAGGGAGGAAATGGGAAAAAGGGCACAATCGGTCATCATCATCGGCGCCGGGATGGGCGGCCTCGCTGCGGGCATCTACGGCCAAATGAACGGCTTCCGGACGCGGATCTTCGAGATGCACAGGCTGCCCGGAGGCCAGTGCTCTTCCTGGAAACGCAACGGATTCACCTTTGACGGCTGCATTCACCATCTCTTCGGCTGCGCCCCCGCTTCGAAGATCTATAGCCTCTGGCATGAGCTTGGCGCGATGCCTCGCGATCTGGTGAAGCCGGCCGAATGCGTCAGCGTCCTGTCCCCGGAGGGAAAGCTCTTCCGGGATTACTATGACCTCGAGAAGCTCGAGAGCCACCTCCATGAGCTCGCGCCTGCGGATTCACGGGTCATCAAAGACTATATCAAGGGCATCAGGGCGTTTACAGGGGATGATGTCCTGGGAGAGCTGATGCTCGGCTCGACGCCCGCGAAGCTCAAGGCGCTCCCCGGCCTGCTCGCGAAGCTCCGATGGCTCACGCCGACCATGCAGAAATTCGGCCGGCGCTTTTCCGACCCGTTCCTCAAAAGGGCTTTTCCGCTTCTCGTTTATTCGATGCCGCAGATGCCCTTATTCATCCACATGGTCCGGCACGCCTATGGCATCACCGATTCCCTTCAATGGCCGGTCGGCGGGGCGCTGCGCTTCGCTCTCTCGATAGAGAAGCGCTACAAGAGCCTGGGAGGGGAGGTGGAGTACAACTCCCGCGTCGAGAAGATCCTCGTAGAAAACGGCCGGGCCGCCGGGGTTAGGCTCGCCGACGGCACCGAGCATCGGGCCGACGTCGTCATCTCGAACGCCGACGGGCGCAAGACGATCATGGACATGCTCGAAGGAAAATACCTCGACGAAAAGATCCGAAGCGCCTGCGCGGAGCCTCCCGACGCGACGGCCTGGTCCGCACACGTTTTTCTGGGCGTGAGGCGCGACCTCGCGTCCGAGCCTTCGGCCATGGTGATGCTCCTCGACGACCCGGTCACGATCGCCGGCCACAGCTCAGACAGCCTGGAGATGCAGATCTACGGCTTCGACAAGACGATGGCGCCCGAGGGCAAGGGGGTCATCAAGGTCGAGCTCGTCGCGAAGTATTCCCACTGGAAGGCGCTCGCCGCCGACAGGCCAAAATACGAAGACGAGAAGCAGCGGGTAGCTGCCCAGGTCATCGAAATCCTCGAGAGGCGCTTTCCGGGAATCAAGAACGAGGTCGATGCCATCGATGTCCCGACGCAGATCACCTGGGAGCGCTACATGGGCGGCACGCACGGCTTCGCCAATTTCCCCAGAAGAAAGGCCAGCATCTGGAGCGGGCTGAGCGGCGCCGGCGGCGACATGACCCTGCCCGGCTTGTCCGGCTTTTGCTTCGTCGGCGTTTGGGCCAGCATGGCCGGGTCGCTATTCGGGAACGCCCTTTCGGGCAGAAGAGCCATCCAGGCGCTCTGCAAGCGCGAAGGCAAGAAATTCCAGTGTCTAAGTAGGATCGAGCCTGCCGAAATCAACGGCCGGACTTGAAGCCGAGCAATGCTCCCCCGGAATCAACCCTGATTCTTCTTACATGAAGCGATCAGGTCGGTAATCTCTTGCGGATCGCAGAGCTTGCTCATGTCTCTCGTTTTCATCAAGACGGAATTTGAATAAATATTATATGCCTGCCCGGTATGATCAGGTCTTTTGTTCCGGCTTGGCGGCCCAGTAGAGGATCCGGCCGCAGTTCTCGCAGAGGTAGATCTTGCTCTTGTCCCGGATCTCGTTCAGCATCTGGGGCCGGATGCGCACGTGGCATAGGGCGCAGAAATCCCCCTTGACGGAGGAGAGGGCGGAACCGTTCTTCTTGTTGAAAATGGACATGTAGAGCTTCATCTGGTCGGAAGGGATCAGGGGGAGGAGGTCCTCCCGTTCCCGGATGAGCCGGTCCCGGCCGGCTTCCATCTCCCGTTTCTTCCCTACGAGCATGACCTGGTCCTTCTTGAGGTCCTCGTGTTCCTGGCTCTGCTTCAGCGCGGCCGTCTTGATCTCCTCTTCGATATCGTCGGCGGCCAGCATCTCGCTGATGATCTCCTCTTCGACCCCGTCCACCTTGTGTTGGGACTCCTCGATCTCCTTGAGGAAAACGGTGTATTCCTTGTTGGTTTTGACCTCGTTCAGCTGGCGCTTGAACCTGGCGATCAGGACCTTGATGTCCTTGACGGAACCCTCCAGGTCCCGCCGTCTCTTCTGGTTCTGGGCGAGCTTTTCCTTGGCGTCCGCGACGGCCTGGGAGCCGGCCTGGATCTTCTTATCGATGTCCTCTATCAGGCGGGGGATATTCTCGAGGAAAAGGGTGTTGTGCTTGATCTCGGAATCAAGGTTCTGGAGCTGGATCAGCTTGTCAAAGTCGATATCCACATTGTCCTCAACTCAAATGGGCCTACCAGGATTCGAACCTGGGACCTGCCGGTTATGAGCCGGTAGCTCTACCGCTGAGCTATAGGCCCTCGCCCGCTCTTATATCAAATAATAGTCTGGGAGTCAATGAACCGGAAATGGCCGGCAGGACGTCGAAGAAAGGATCCTATCGGCAATCTTGGGAGGAAACGTTCTTGTCAATGGTTGTTCGTGAACGACTTCAGCTTTCGGCTGCGGCTCGGGTGCTTGAGCTTCCGCAGGGCCTTGGCCTCGATCTGCCGGATGCGCTCACGGGTGACTTTGAACTGCTGTCCGACCTCTTCCAGGGTGTGCTCGTTTCCGTCGCCCAGCCCGAACCGCATCTTGAGGACCTTGGCCTCCCGGTCGGTCAGGGACTTCAAAGCCTCCTCGATCTGCTCCCGGAGGTTGATGTGGATGACCGTGTCCGGGGGGGAGGGGATGAGCTTGTCCTCGATGAAGTCGCCCAGGTGGCTGTCCTCCTCCTCCCCGATGGGGGTCTCGAGAGAAATGGGCTCCTGGGCGATCTTGATGATCTTCCGGACTTTGCTCACCGGCATGTCCATCTTCGTGGCGATCTCCTCCGAGGTCGGCTCGCGGCCGATCTCCTGGACGAGCGCCCTGGAGACGCGGATGAGCTTGTTGATGGTCTCGATCATGTGGACCGGGATACGGATCGTCCGGGCCTGGTCGGCGATGGCCCGGGTGATGGCCTGCCGGATCCACCAGGTCGCGTAGGTCGAGAATTTGTAACCCCTCCGGTACTCGAACTTGTCCACCGCCTTCATCAGGCCCATGTTGCCTTCCTGGATGAGGTCCAGGAACTGGAGGCCGCGGTTGCTGTATTTCTTGGCGATGGAGACCACGAGCCTCAGATTGGCGGCGACAAGCTCCTTCTTGGCCTGGTCGCTGATCTTTTTCCCCGTCGTGATGGAACGGATCGCCTTGCGCAGGGCCTGGGGGTCCAACCCGATCTCGGCTTTGTACTTGCGGAGCTCCTTATTGATCTCCTTGATCTTCTGCTGGACGACCGGGTCCTCCTTCTTCCGGCGGCTGGACTTCCGGCGGAGGATGAGCTCCTCCCGCGTGTCCTCGAGATCGTTGATGATCCGGAGCTTCTCCCGAAGGTCCTCGATGATCAGCTCCCGGCGGGATGTCCGGAGGTTGAGTTCCCGGATGTGACGGCTGACCCCGACGATGATCCGGCCGCGCGTGATCGTGTATTTTCTGGCCGTCGGGAGCTTGCCGAGCTTGGCGCTGAGCTCCCGGACCTTCTTGATCTTCCCCAGGATCTGTTTCTTTTTTTCCTCGAGCTTGCCTTCGGCGATGTCCTCTTCCGTGAAGTCGAACATCTCCTGGATGGTCGTGGGGCTCTCCTTGATCCTTTCCTCGATGGCCAGGACCTCGTTGAGGACCATGCGCGTCCTGGACAGGGCCTTGATGATGGACTTCTCCCCGCGTTCGATCTCGCGGGCAATGGCGATCTCCCCCTCCCGGGTGAGCAGGGAGATGTTGCCCATCTCGCGGAGGTAGAGCTTGACCGGGTCGGTCGTCCTCTCGAGGCCGTGGAGCGAGACCAGGTCGCTCTTGCGCCGGCGCGGGATGACCTCCTTTTGCCGGGAATCCAGGATCTTGATCCCGTAGTTGTCCATGGACGACAAGAAGTCGTAAAAACTCGCCTCGGAATCCAATTCGTCGGTGAATGTCTTGTCGATCTCCGCGAAGAGAAGGTAGCCCTGCTTGCGGCCCTTGGAGATGAGCTGGTGGACCTCGTCTTTCTGGATTTTATTCTCCGATGTCACTTGCTACTCCTCATGTTCCTTTTCACAATGCCAGGATCTGCTTGGTGATGTCCTGTTTCTGGTAAAGGAGGGTCAGCACCTTCTCCTTTTCTCCCCGTTTCTCCGACCGGGCGATCTCGGCTTGCAGCTCCTTCAACCGGTTCTGAAAAACGACCTTTCGGAGCGCCCTCAGGCAGTCCCGGGCCTCCTCAACGGAGGCCTGCCGGGTCCTTTCCTGGAGGGCCCGGGACAGGCTGTCCAGGACCGGGGCCTTGACGCTTTCCTTCAGGTCGTGGAAGCTCCATTCCCGGCCGTCCCGGAAGGATTCCTGAATGAACGTGAGGACCGGCTCGCTCTTGAGGCCCCGGAAATCCCCCTCCTGGAACTCCTCGAAAACGAAGGCGGCCATGTCCTTGTTCTCGAAGAGGATCTGGAGGAGCCTCTTTTCGGCGGGCGAAAGAAAATCCCCGGCTTCGGCGCCCTTTTCCGGAGGCCTGTTCTCGATGATCGTCCGCAGAAGTCCTTCGTCCACCGACAGGAATTCGCTCGTCTGCTTGACGTACTCGCCGCGGGCCACGGAATCGGGGACCTTCTCGATCTCCTTGATGACGGCCCGGACGACCTTGGCCTTCTCCTCGGGGACGTTCATCTTCACTCCTCTGGAGTGCATATCGATCAGGAACTTGAGCCCCGGAAGGCTCTTCTTCATCAGCCCGAGGAAGCGGTCGCGGCCGTATTTCCTGAGGAAGCCGTCGGGGTCCAGGTCCTCGGGCAGGATGAGGGCCTGGACGTTCATCCCTTTCTCGAGGCACAGGGGAATAGCTCGGGCGCAGGCATTCCTGCCGGCCGCGTCCCCGTCGTAGCTGATGATCATCCGCGGGGCGAAGCGCGCGGCCTGAGAGACCTGATGGGGGGTGAGGGCCGTTCCCAGGGACGCGACGACATTGGTGATGCCGGCCTGGTAGAGGGCGGCATAATCCGTGTAGCCTTCGACCAAAAGGACCTCACCCGCGTCTCGAATGGCGTCCTTGCTGAGGTTCAGGCCGTAGAGGAGCTTGCCCTTGGAATAGAGGGGCGTGTCGGGCGAATTCAGGTACTTGGGCTCGGCGTCGATGACGGTCCGGCCGCCGAAGGCCACTCCCTTGCCCGTCAGGCTGAAGATGGGGAAGATGATCCGTCCCCGGAACCGGTCGTAATATTCGTCCTTCTTCTTGCCGGGGAGGACGAGCCCGGCCTTTTCCAGGAGTGTTGCCGGAACGTTCTTCTCCTGGAAAAAAGAGAGGAGAGAACCCCAGGCGTTCATGGCGTAGCCGATCTTCAGCGCCTGGATGGTGTCCTCGGAGAGCTCCCTCTTCTTGAGGTATTCCAGGGCCGCCATCCCTTCCTCGGTGCTGAAAAGGTTCTTGCGGAAGAAGCCGAGGGCCAGCTCGTTTGTCTTGAAGATCTTCTCCTCGAGCTTGAGCACCTGGGGATTGACCCGTTGTTGGGGGAGGGGGACGTGGTATTTTTCGGCCAGATACTTCAAGGCCTCGGGAAAATCCAGGTTCTCTTTTTCCATGACCAGGGAAAAGACGTCCCCGCCGACCCCGCAGCCGAAGCAGTGGAAGAGCTGTTTTTCCTCGTCGACGGTGAAAGAAGGCGTCTTTTCCGAGTGAAAAGGGCAGAGTCCGACGTGTTTCCTGCCGCGTCTCTTCAATGTGGTGTACTGGGAAGCGATCTCGACGATGGAAGAGACCTGCCTGATCTGTTCGTTAATCTCCATATTTTATTATAGATAAGACTTTCCTATATAATATAGGGAGTCAACCTCTACTTGTCAATCTTCCGGGACGTCCGGACAGGCTAAAGGTGATTGATCGAGCTGGCCAGGTAGGCCGCCCCGAAGCCGTTGTCGATATTGACCACGGCGACGCCGCCCGGACAGGAATTGAGCATGGCCAGGAGGGCCGCCAGTCCCTTGAAGCTGGCCCCGTAGCCGATGCTGGTGGGAACGGCGATGACCGGGACGCTGACCAGACCGGCCACGACGCTCGGAAGGGCCCCTTCCATTCCGGCGACGGCGATGACGACCCGCGCCTGTTTGATCCTGTCGTATTCCCCGAACAGCCGGTGAAGACCGGCGACGCCGACGTCATAGACCCGTTCGGTTTCGTTCCCCAGGATGTCGCAGGTAACGAAGGCTTCCTCGGCCACGGGGATGTCCGATGTCCCCGCGGTCATGACCACGATCTTCCCCTTGCCCCGCGCGACCTCCTTCTGCTTCATCGTGATGGTCCTGGCCGCGGGATTGTAGACGGCCCCGGGGATCTTCCCCTTGAGGGCTCGATAGACCTCAGGCTCGACCCGCGTGACGAGCAAGTTCCCGCCCTTCCTGATGATCTCCCGGCCGATCTTCAGGATCTGGGGGCCCGTTTTGCCCAAACCGTAGATGATCTCCGGGATGCCCTTCCTGAGTTCCCGGAGGTGGTCGATCTTGGCGAATTCGAGGTCCTGGTAGGGGTAATCCTTGAGGCGTTCGACGGCCTCCTCGGGGGAAAGCTGGTGCTCGTAGACCTTCTTCAGGATGTTTTCATAATATTTTTTCACCTGTTTATTCTAGCATAAGGCCAAAATACCGTCTATTCCATAATCCTTCCAGTAAGCATCTCTTCTTGTGTGATTAGGTGTTGTCTGGAAGCCGGACGGGGCATTCGTCGGCACGCTTCTTTGCTCCGACGAAGGGAAGTATGGGCGGCCTGGAGCCGCCCTTGGCCCCCGGCCCCCGGGGAACCAGTCCCGTCGGTTCCCCCCGTCGCACCTCTGTCGGCGACACGGACGATCTCGGGGCCCCCCTCCGCTACGGGGGCTTCGGGCGGCATCCAGTACCGCCCAGTAAGAATTTGGCCGTTATTGACTCAATCTCACGAAAAGAGATGCTCCCATCCTTCCATAACCCTTTGCGATGTACTAAAATAGACTCCCAGGCTTGGAGCTGGAAAAAATGGAAAAAAGGACGATCGGGAAGGAACTGAACTTCAGGGGGATCGGGATCCATTCGGGCAAGGTGGTGGACCTGGCCCTGAAGCCGTCGGATTCGGGGGAGATCGTCTTCCGGAGGACCGACGGGGACGGCCTCGAGATCCCCCTCGACCCCAGGTCCGCGGGCGCCCGGAACTCTTCTTTCCTGGCCGTGGAGGACTGCCGGATCCAGACGGTCGAACACCTCCTGGCTGCCCTGTCCGGCTTCGGAGTGGACAGCCTCCTCATCGAGGTCGGCGGCGGGGAGGTCCCGATCCTCGACGGGAGCGCCCTGCCCTTCGTCGAAGCCCTGGCCGGAACGGGGACCCGCCCGGTCGGCCCCGGGAAGAAAGTCCTCAAGGTTCTCAAGCGTTTTGTCATCGAAGCCGAAGAGGCCTCCCTCGAGGTCCTGCCCGGCCCCGGGTTCCAAATCTCCTATGTCATTGATTTCGACCATCCCGCCGTCGGCAAGCAGGAGATCGACCTCATGGTGACGGAAGGGACCTTCCGCGCCGGGATCGCCCCGGCCCGGACGTTCGGCTTCCTCAAGGACGTTCCCGAACTTCAGAGGCAGGGGCTGGCCCTGGGCGGGTCCTTCGCGAACGCCCTCATCCTGGACGCCGAAAAGGTCGTCAACGGGCCCCTCCGCTTCCCGGACGAATTCGTGCGCCACAAGGTCCTGGACCTCGTCGGCGACCTCTACCTCCTCGGATGCCCGATCTCCGGACGGTTCGTGGCCCGGAAAGCCGGGCACGGGCTCCACCTCCAGGCCGTCAAGTTCCTCCTCGACCACCCGGAATACAGGGCCTATCAGGAATAGCGGGACGTAAGCCCGCGGCCGACGGAGGGCGCGCCCCGGGCTTGGAATTCCTTCTCTTGGCTTGTCAAGTCCGTGGAGATGGTGTAGAATGAACCCCGCAAAAACATATATTTATTACGGAGTTGCCAGTGAGCGAGCAGAAGCAAAAAAAGGACGAATACCAGAAGGCCCTGGCCGTGTTCGGCCAGGCCATGAAGGATTTCCATAAGGGGGAGATGGAAAAGGCCGCCGCCGGGCTCAAATCTTTCGTCGAGAAGTACGCCGAGGAACGTGAACTGGTCGACCGGGCCCGGATCTACATCGCCATCGCCATGAAACGGCCCAAGAAAGAGACCGTCCATCTCAAAACGTTCGAAGACCATTTCCACTATGCCGTCTACAAGATCAATTCCGGGGACCTCGACGGGGCCCTCAAGCTCCTTGAAAAGGCCCTGGAATTCAAGACCGACGAAGCCAAGGTCCATTACCTCGTTTCCGACGTCCGCTGCCGGCTGGGACAGGCCGACGATTGCCTGGAATCCCTGAAGAAGGCCATCCAGAAGGACAAGCTCTTCGCCGTCCTGGCCCAGAACGAGGCCGATTTCGCGCCCCTCTGGGAAGACAAGAGGTTCAAGGTCATCACCCGTCTGGCATGAACACGAAACCTATCGTCCTCATCCTGGCCGGAGGGAAAGGCTCCCGCTTCAGATCGAGGATGCCCAAGGCCCTTCACCCCATTCTCGGCAAGCCCATGGCGGCGCTCGTTCTCGACGCCGTCCGGGCGTTGAGGCCGTCCCGGACCTTTGCCGTCGTGGGCGACCGGAGGGAGGAGTTTGCGCGTTCCTTCGCGGGCGCGGGCCTTGAGCTCATCCGGCAGAAGGAAGACCTGGGGACGGGAGGGGCCGTCTTTTCCGCGAGGCACGCCCTGGCGCTCGAGGCCGAAAGAGATGTCCTCGTCGTTCCATCCAACATGCCTTTGCTCACCGGCCCTACACTGAAAGCCCTCCTTCGGACGCACAGGAAACGGGGATATTCCGTGACCGTGCTCTGCGCGCCGGGAGCCCCTCTCGAAATTCCCCTCGCGGGTTCGGCAGGCGCCGTCTGCGCATTCGAGGCCCGCGATCTCCTGAAGGCATTGAGCAAGCTCCGTCGTCAGGGCGGGCGCCCTTTCCCGTTGAGCGACGTTGTCCGCCTTCTCTCCGGGAGCGGACGATCCGGGGTGTGCCGGGCCCGGAAAGCCGAGGAACTTTTCGAGGTCGGGACGCGCTACGACCTGGCCCTCGCCGCGGCCTTCCTCCGCGTCCGGAAGATCCGCGCCCTCGCCATCAAGGGTGTTTCGTTCCTGGACCCTTCCTCGACCTGGATCGACCTCGACGTTCGCGTGGGCGAAGAGACGGTGATCCATCCCTCCGTCATCATCGAGGGGAATTCCCGGATCGGGAGGGACTGCCGCGTCCATCCCTTCGTCCACATCCGGAACGCCCGGATCGGGCACCGGGTCAGGATCTTCGGCCCGACCGACATCGAAGACTGCACCCTCGAGGACGATTCCCGGGCGGGTCCCTTCTCCCGGCTCAGGGCTAAGACCGTGGTTAAGCCCGGGGCCCGCGTCGGAAATTTCGTCGAGATGAAGAACACGGTCTTCGGCCCTCGCTCCAGGGCGCTCCACCTGAGCTACCTCGGCGACAGCGAGGTCGGAGAGGACGTGAACATCGGCGCCGGAACGATCACCTGCAACTACGATGGGGTCCGGAAGAACCGGACGACCATCGGGGACGGGGTGTTCATCGGATCGGGGACCGAGCTCGTCGCTCCGGTCAAGGTCGGGAAGGGGGCCTACGTGGCCGCCGGGTCCACGATCACTAAAGACGTCAGTCCCGAAGCCCTGGCCGTCGCCCGGGCCCGCCAGGTCGAAAAGCCGGGCTGGGTCCGACGGAAAAGAAGATAAGGGCTACCGGCCTCCGGTCTTCTGTTTCTCGTATTTCCTGACATAGGCGAGTCTCTGGACGGCCGTGATGTTGGAGGCGAGGGCGATGAAGACCAGGACGGAGGTCATGGCGGGGTCAAAGATCCTGAAGGCGAGGCCGACGGCGGTCCCGGCGAAAAGCAGGATGAGCCGCTCGGCCCTCTGCATGATGCCCACTTGGCAATCTATGCCGAGTCCTTCGGCCCGGGCCCGGGTGTAACTGACCATCGTGGATCCCAGGAAGGCGCAGAAGATCACCCAGAGGGTCCATCGCGTCCGGAAATGATAGGCGAGGCCCATGTACATGAAGAATTCCGTGTAGCGGTCGAAGCTCGAATCCAGGATCGCCCCGAAGAGGCTCTTCCGGTTGGACCTCGCGGCGACTTTGCCGTCCAGGATGTCAAAGACCCCGCAGAGAAAGATAAGGACCATGGCCCAGACGGGCTGCTCCAGAAAATAAAAGAGCCCGACACCGAATCCCGCGGCGAAGCCGAGGTAGGTCAGTGTGTTGGGATGGATGCGGAGCTTGACGAAAAGGATCGACACCTTGTCGAAAAAGCTCAGGATCCGGATGATCAATCCTCTGGGCAGGAACCGGAACGCCTTTCCGCTCGGACCGTTCATCGCCATGCTCGGACCTTTGATGAATGAGCTTGAATCATAGAACCAATGCCCTCAAAAATCAAGCGTCCCCTCCCAAAAATAATGCCGATGGGATTCTTTCTTCTCATGTGATCAGCACCGCGCCGGCGAACATGAGCGCGATGGAAGCCAGCTTGAGGAGCACCGTCGGGGCCCCGGTCTCCTCTTTCAGGACGCCGGGCAGGAACCGGCTGAAGAGCAGGGCAAAAACGAGAACGAAGAACGGCTGGAGGGAGGAGAGGGCGGTGACCAACGTGACGGGCCCGAGGGAGACGGCCGCAACGCTGCAGAGGGTCGCGGCCAGGGCGAAGAGTTCGTTGGCCGACATGATCCCGATGATCTTGGGGCCGCGATCGCGGACGGCGGCCTTGAGGTCGGACCGGCGGCGGATAAGCCACGGGATAAGGACGATGAACGTCCACAGCCGGACCAGGGCGAACGCCGTCCAGAAGTCCGACCCCTTCAAGGCCTGTTTTACGGCGATCATGTAGAGCGCGAGCACGAAGGCCGCCAGGATCATCAGCCGGAACGCTTTCCCGGGTTTGAACAGGACGCCGGGCCTTGAGTTGATCAAAATGGCCCCGGCCATGAGGAGAAGGATCCCGGCGTACTCGCCCGCCCCGAGCCGTTCGCCCAGGTAGGCCCAAGCCAGGACGGAGACGAAGAGCGGCGAAAGATAGAAGAGCGGGACGACCCTGGAGATCTCTTCGGACTTGGCGGCCAGAAAATAGAGGGCCGACATCAGGACGTAGAAGAGGCCGGCCACCCCAGTCGTGAGGACGACCTTCCAGGAAAGCGGCGAGAACCCGCGGGCGACGAGGATGACCGGCGCGGGCAAGAGGCCGGTGAGCCCGAGGATGAGAAGGAGCACGATCGGCTTCAGCCTCCAGCGGGACAGCACGAACTTGTCCATCATGTTGACCATGGCCATGGAGAACGCGTAAAGGACGGATAATACGGCCCACATTTCGATCTGCGCGATTATAGCAAAAAAGCAGGGGTCAAACCTACAATCTTAACAAAACCTACCCGACTTGATGGATTTGTTAAAATTATCTGTTTGACCGTATTCGCGACATCCGGTAAAATAGTGCCGATCGTCCCGGGAATGGAAAGATGGGAAACAAACGGAATCTCAGGAATATTCCGAAGAACGGAAAGGTCTATGTTTGGGAAGGAACCTATGCCATGGTCAAGGCCGAACGGCCGTGCCGCGGGGCGACCGCCGTCATCCGCGACCGGAAGGAAACGACTTGCCTCGTCGAGGAATCCAGGCTCCGGACCGCGAACCTCCTGGCCTTCGACGCGGGCTGGAAGATCATCACCTTCGACATGATCCTTCCGTTCGGGCTCATCGGTTTTCTGGCGCGCGTCTCGGGCGCGCTGGCCAAAGCGGGCATCAGCATCTGCGCCCTCTCCGCCTATTCGACCGACCACATCCTGGTCAAGGCCAGGGACCTGGAAAAGGCCCTCGCCTGCATGGAAAAGCTGGGATTCATGGTCGAGGGGAAGACACGATGATGACCCTGGTTTCGCTCGGCGAGATCAAGGACGCGCTCCTCCGGATCGACCCCATCCCGCTGATCGAGGAAGGCTTCAAAGCCTATTCGCGCGGCGAGGTCGTCGTGCCGCCGATCGGCGAAATGATCTTCGAGGACCCGCCGGGCGATGTCCACATCAAGTACGGCTACATCAAGGGCGATGACTATTACGTCATCAAGATCGCCTCGGGGTTTATCAGGAGCGAGCGGCCCGGGAGCTACCTGTCCAACGGGATGATGCTCCTTTTTAAGCAGGGGACGGGGGAGCCGATGGCCATCCTTCTCGACGAAGGCCACCTTACCAACGTCCGGACCGCGGCGGCCGGGGCGGTCGCCGCCAAATACCTTGCACCGGAGAAGGTGGTCCGGGCCGGGATCCTCGGCGCGGGCGTCCAGGGCCGGATGCAGCTCGAGTACCTCAGGCGTGTCCGGGAATTTTCGGAAGTCATGGTCTGGGGCTTGAACCAGGCCGAGTTGGACGCTTACCGGATTGATATGGAGCCTCTTGGGTTCCGGATCGCGACGACGCTCGATCCCGGCGAGGTGGCCGCTTCGTGCAATGTCATCGTCACTTGCACCCCGGCGACGAAGCCGCTCCTCCGGGCCGGGCAGGTCCGCCGGGGGACCCACATCACGGCCATGGGCTCGGACACGGCCGAAAAGCAGGAGCTCGACCCCGACATCCTTGCTCGAGCTGACAGGATCGTCGTGGACAGCATTAGCCAGTCGCTCCAGCGCGGGGAAAGCTACAGGGCCATGCGGGCGGGGGCGATCACGAAAGAGCGCCTCGTCGAGCTTGGGAACGTCATCATGGACCCCGGCCTCCGGCGCGCATCCGGGAATGAGATTACAGTGGCCGACCTGACGGGTGTCGCCGTCCAGGACATTCAGATCAGCAAGGCCGTCTTCGAAGCGGTAAAGAAGTAAGGGTCAAACCTACAATCTTAACAAAATAGCTTCGGGGCAGATTTGTTAAGATTGTAGGTTTGACCCCTACTTCCTCAGTCGTAATATTCCAATCCCAGGTGGGTGATGAGCTCCTCGCCCTTGAGGTGGCGGAGCGTGTTCTTCAGTTTCATGAGCTGGATGAAGAGGTCGTGCTCCGGGTAGAGCTCCGGCGCGCACATCGGGCTCTTGAAATAGAAGGACAGCCACTCCTGGATCCCTTTCATCCCGGCCCGCCGGGCCAGATCCATGAACAGGACGAGGTCGAGAACGATGGGGGCGGCCAGGATGCTGTCCCGGCAAAGGAAGTCGACCTTGATCTGCATCGGATAGCCCATCCAGCCGAAGATGTCGATGTTGTCCCAGCCCTCCTTGTTGTCGCCCCGGGGAGGATAATAATTGATCCGGACCTTGTGGGTGTATTTGCTGTAAAGGTCGGGATAGACATCGGGCTGGAGGATGTACTCGAGGACACTCAGCTTGCTCTCTTCCTTCGTCTTGAAGGACTCGGGGTCGTCGAGGACCTCGCCGTCGCGGTTGCCGAGGATGTTGGTCGAGAACCAGCCGTTGAGGCCGAGGAGCCGCGCCTTGAATCCGGGGGCGAGGATGGTCTTCATCAGGGTCTGCCCGGTCTTGAAATCCTTGCCGGAGATGGGCACTCCCTTTTCGCGGGCGAGCTGCCACATGGCCGGGATGTCCACGGTCAGGTTCGGCGCGCCGTTGGCGAAGGGGACGCCCGACATGAGCGCGGCGTAGGCGTAGATCATGCTTGGGGCGATGGACGGGTGGTTCTCCTTCATGGCCTTCTCGAAGGATTCGATGGTTTCGTGAACCGGCTCCTTTTTCAAGAAGATCTCGGTCGAGGCGCACCAGATCATGACCATACGGTCGAGATTGTTCTCCTCCTTGAACTTCCGGATATCTTCGATGAGGAGCCGGGCATAGTCGTATTTTGTCGCGGCCTTTTTAACGTTATCGCCGTGCAGGTTCTTCACGTACCTCTGGTCGAAGACGGCGGGCCAGGGCTTGAGGGCCTCCAATTCCTCCCGGACCGGGTCGAGGTGCTCGCGGCGCAGGACCCCGGCCTTGACGGCCGCTTCATAAGCGTTGTCGGGGAAGATGTCCCAGCCGCCGAAGACGAGATCGTCGAGACCGGCCAGATCGATGAAGTCCTTGATCAGGGGGTTCTTCTTTTCCGTCCGCTTCCCCAGGCGTATCGTTCCTATCTGGGTCAGCGACCCGATGGGTTTGGAGAGGCCCTTCCGGATGGATATGACGCCGGCGATGAAGGTCGTCGCCACGGCGCCTATGCCGACGGTCATGACCCCGAGCTTTCCGGACGGTTTTTTGATATCCATATTCGTGCTCATGGCGGCTTCCTCCTGTGACTTATCGATTATTGGATATGAACGGATCTTTTTCGGTATTCATTACACTAACACAAGCCGCCGGTGACATCAAGGGGACGGCCGCGGCCCTCTGGCAAAATTCCGGGCGTTGGTCTATCATTTTGCCGGATGCTCTGCATGAACCCGATCTCCCAAAGAAGCGAGGCCCCTATGAACAAGATGAAGACTGTCGGCATCTTGCGCGCGGCCGCGCCAGCCGTGATCATGATCTGCGCGATCGCTCTGGCGGCGGACACGGTCTTGATCGCCGCACGTCCTGACGCCCGAACCGGCCCGGTTCGCCCCTCCGCCCAGCTCGTGGGTCAGCCTCTTGGCCTTTTCGAAAGCCACGGCGACGTCGGTCCCGTCGAACGGCCCGGCCGGGCGGTTTATGACCCCCAAAAGCAGGAATACCTCATCGAGGGCGCCGGCGCGAACATGTGGTTCGGCAGGGACGAGTTCCAGTTCGTCTGGAAGCGGCTGAAAGGCGATTTCATCCTCAGCGCGAGGGTCGAATTCATCGGCAAGGGCGTCGTGGCGCACCGGAAGATCGGCTGGATGGCGCGCTCGACACTCGACCCCGGTTCAGCCCACGCGAGCGCGGTCGTCCACGGCGATGGGCTGACGTCGCTCCAGTTCCGCAGGGCTCCGGGTAAAGATACGGAGGAGGTCCGGATGGCCGTCCAGGCGCCGGACACTATCCAGCTTGAGCGCAGGGGGGATGTCTATATCATGTCGGCGGCGCGTTTCGGCGAAACCTTCGCCAGCGAACGGGTCCCCGATATCGGGCTGGGCGACGAGGTCTCTATCGGCCTTTTTGTTTGCTCGCACGACGCCCGAGTCTCCGAAAAGGCCAGGTTCTCCAACGTGCGCGTCGTCATCCCGGCGAAAGAGGACTTCGTACCCTACCAGGATTATATCGGGAGCGATCTGGAGGTCCTGGACGTCGAAAGCGGGGACAGGACCGTCGTCTACCAGTCCCCCCGTTCGCTCCAGGCCCCGAATTGGACGGCGGACGGCAATGCGCTGATCTATAACAGCGAAGGGCTGCTCTACAGGTTCGACCTCGCAGCCGGCGCCCCTTCCGTGCTGGAGACCGGGCCCGCGAAAGACAACAACAACGATCACGTTCTTTCGTTCGACGGCAAATGGATCGGCATCAGCCACCATAGTCCGGACGACGCCGGCGAGTCGATCATCTACGTTCTTCCCGCGGGCGGCGGCAACCCCGTGAGGGTGACGGACAAGGGTCCTTCCTACCTGCACGGCTGGTCGCCCGACGGTAAATTTCTGGTCTACACGGGCGGCCGGAACGGCGAATACGACATCTACAGGATATCCGTCAAGGGCGGCCTTGAGGTCCGGCTGACCGACGCCAGGGGCCTGGACGACGGCCCGGAATACACGCCGGACGGGCGGTTCATCTACTTCAATTCCAACCGGACCGGCTTGATGCAGATCTGGCGGATGCGGTACGACGGAAGCGGTCAGGAACGGGTCATGACAAGCGACCTCAACGACTGGTTCCCCCATGTTTCGCCCGACGGCCGCCGGATCGTCTTCCTGTCGTTTCCGAAAGACGTCGATCCGGGCGATCATCCCTTCTACAAGCAGGTCTATCTCCGGATGATGCCGGTGGGGGGCGGCGAGCCCCGGGTGATCGCCTACGTCTACGGCGGCCAGGGGACGATCAACGTGCCCTCGTGGTCGCCCGACGGAAGGAGGATCGCCTTCGTGAGCAATACGGGGATCTAGGGCGTCCCGGGACCTCTCATCCCGCCTTCCCTCCGGCCCGGACGATGCCGTGGAGCAGAAGGTCGATGAGGAGGCTATTCGTTGAGGAATTTCCAGACCCGGGGGTCCTCCCGGACCGGGTCGAATTCTTTTTCCGCGGAGATCCTCCACCAGTCCTTGAACCCTTCGCGCTCGGCTTTGCCGAGGTACTCGACCGTCCTTTCGACGTTTCCCATGGAGGCAAAGATCCCGGCCAGGGCGAAGGACATCTCCGGAAGCGAAGCGCCCCGCGTTGTCAGGCCGGCTATGGATCCGGCGTGCTCGTCCAGAAAATTAGGGTCAAGCCTTATCCCTTCGGCGAGCCGGCGCGTCCCCTCCGCGGTGTCGCCGCCCAAGAAATAAACGGTTCCGAGGCTGTAATAGGAGGAAGCGAGGCCTGGGGACAGGGAAATGGCTTTTGTGTACATCTCTTTCGCTTTGTCGAGTTCATTCCTGAGGGTGTAAACGCCGCCCAGGTTGTTGTAGCCCGTTGCGAACGACGGGTCGAGACGAACGGCCTCGCGAAAATGGCGTTCGGCCGATGCATAGTCCTGCCGCCGGAACGCGGTGATCCCCGACAGGTTTCGGACCTTCACGGATCGCGGGTCCCGGGCGAGCGCTCGATCGAACGCATCCTCCGCCCTTCCGTAATCGCCCTGGTTCAAGAAGATCGTTCCTTTCCTGACGAGGGAATCGAACGTCTCGGCCTCGACGGTCGCCGGTTTCTTGCCCGGCACGCACGAACAGAAAACGCCCATCAGGATGCCCAGAAGGGCCATTTTTCGGTTTGTCATGGCATCTCCCCGTTCATCCCGATCTTAGGCGCGAAATGGGACGAAGTCAATCGCCGGCGTTTGGATCCGTAATCAAGAATTGATGATATGATAGAGTATAGAAATGACGTCGAGATATTGAACCGGGCCTGTCCTTGAGATATAATCCCCTGGGGTTTTCGTTACTATAACGAAAAATTGAATATATAGGGTCGATTTCGTTACAATAACGAAATCGTAGAAAGCAGAGACATGGGAGAATTCAAGAAGCCGTTCGCCTCATCTTAGAAGCCAATAAACGACTTGCGGAAGAAGAAATCGCCCTTCCATAGGCTTTACGCCGGGGTGGCGGAATTGGCAGACGCAAGGGACTTAAAATCCTCCAGGAAGAAAATCGGGCTTTTTCCCTTAAGCCCAACAGTGCCAGCTACTTACTGAAGAATTAACAACTTACGCGGGAAAGGGGCGGTTCGTACCGTTCCCACCGTTTGCATTTTTTGCGTGGAATTATGCAAATAGGTGACACATAAGTGACACAGTGGGGAAGGTGAACTGTTTATTCAGGCCCCTGGCCTGTCACGCCGGAGGTCGCGAGTTCGAGTCTCGTCGGCCCCGCCACCTATTTACCCGGGTTTCCCCTGATATTTTCCGTTTTTCCTTTCGTTTCCCTTTAAGCGCCGTTAATAGGACGTCACGAAACTCATTTTTAAACCAAGCTGGGCAGAAACGATTTTACATAGCGGATTTTATCCTCGTAGCCCGGCCGATGAGCGGTGAGGGCGACAAGCAACACGGTCATATGGGCGATCGTGCAGTGATTTATTGTTGCCGCCAAGCCGATCACCGTGGGTCGCTGCATTGAGATCGCGAGAAGGCGGGAAAAGATCCGCTCCACCGATGTCCTCTGATTATAGATAAGCTTGAATCGCTTCGTTCCGTAAGCGATCCGGTCACGAACGCTGGGGCTCAGGCGGATGAGATAGTTGCAGCCCTTTTGGTTGATGAACTTTGGATGGGCGGCTGGGCAGAGAAGATAATGCCCCCGATACTTATTCCCCCAGTGAAGAGGGCAGGCGTATTGGATATACGTTCTCCCCTTTACGGTCATCTTTCCCCTTCTGTGCATTTCCAGAAGGCCGGGACAGATGACGATTCCTTTCTTGATGGTGAAGGAAGTTGGGGGCGTGTATCGGCGGTTTCGGGGAATAACGGGTTCCGCTTTCATCCCGCTAAAGATATAGGAAAGGATCTCTTCGGTATCGTAGTTGGCATCCCCGATGACACATTCTGCGGAGAGGAAGAGAGATTCTTGGGCCTCCCGGAGGAGCGGAACGGCCTGCCTTTTCTCGTCATGGTTCGCCGGAAGAGTCTTCTCATGAAGAGGAAGTTCCGAGGCCACGTCATTCAGAATATGATTTCTATATCCCCAGAACCAAGCGATTTTCGTTTGAAACGCTTGAGGGTAATGGATGAGAACGCCCAGCCTGGCGTCGGGGTCGCCGGGGAGTTGACGTGTCTTATCGAACCGGTTTTGAGCCGAGGCTTTGAAATTATTTTCCTTGACGTTAGCCTTGATCGAACAGGAGTCCAGAGCCAGGCGCTTTCCCGTGATCACACCTTCCTGGATGAGACAGCGCACGAGAGTGAGGCGAACGGCTTGAAGATCGGCATGAGATAACGTTCTCAGGAATTGAGAGAACCGCTCTTTGGAGGGAGCTAGCCGGCCCGGACAAAAACCGAGTACCTCGGCCATGGCAGGATTGTTCTCAAGTTCAAAGAGAAGGTCGGTTAACGATGGAATACCTCTAAGGTTCTTGTAGATAAGAGCTCGCAGAATGGCGTCCCTAGGAAAAGGAGGACGCCCGGTCGCCTTCGGAAGATCCGGAAGCGGGGGCAGGTTTTCAAAGAGCTTTTCATAACGGGCTCTCGGAGGGAGGTCTTCGGCCTTAAAAAGAGGAACATTTTTCATGGGCCCTCGAGTTTCGTGACGGTCGGCGATAATCGGCCGTATCGAGGGTATCAGAAAGACGGAGGTTAGGAGAACTAACGTATTCATTTCAAAAGATGATGCAGAGCATAAAAATGCGTCTGTCACGAAAGTCGTTTTTCCTAACTGGCCGGTTTATTGGCTCCAGAAGGCACCAAAAATGCGCTTCCAAGCCGAAAAATACTCCTTTATGTTGTTGATATAAAGTGAGTTAGCAGTGGTTAGGAAAAGCGAGAGTTTAACGCTCGTAAGTTATACATATACAATGAATTAGAGTTTCGTGACGACCACCGCCGTTAAGCCAAGTTAGGCGAGTTTTAGCAAAACCTGTTACACCAGCGTTACATGGAGGGGGTAGTCTGGCCTGCGCACTCCCCCGGATTAGGACCACTACCCCTCAGCTACTGAACTTATCATGACTTATTATGCCAGTGCCGCCGTCTTAGATTTAATTTGGGATGGAGCTGTAGCGGTCGAGTGTCTCCATAAGCACATCGATGAGGCGCTGATCGAGCGGCAGGAAAGGATACTTGGGGACAATGACGCCCCATTCAGGTTTAGGCACAGCTTCGTCAGCTAATCCATAGCGGAAAGAAAAATTAGTAAGGACGAGGGCACTGAACGGATCAGGGGACTCGGCCGAAGCAGGGCTAAGGCGGTCTATGACAAGTTTGGCATCTCGCATCCAAGGCCGGTCTTCAACTTTCAATCCGGGGGAAGCCGGCAGATTGAGGTCAACAAAGATAAGGAAGGGAAACCCATTCGGTCTCTGCTTCTTAGCTTGCCGCACCAGGTTTTCGAGTCCGCGGGCATCCTCTGATTGGGAAAAACTCCTTGGTTCATGAACTGAGCCTGGACGTTTACGGCTCTTCGCTTCGACTTCGATTTGAATCCGCTGTGTTCTATGCGTTGCGATGAACTCACAGTGCTTTTCTGACATTCCCGTTCCATCGAGAAACCGCACATCAAATCCAGAACGCATCATGATCGCTGCAGCTGCCACCTCATACCGCGCCCCCTGAAAAGATAAATTCTTTCTAAGGCGTTCAACGATAAATTCAGGAAGCTTGTTCTTGGCTTGCAGACAAAAGAGATCGTACCCGAGCGATAGGAGGGCCCATACTGGGCCGTTAGCCGGGGTTGCATATGGAGGCCTTGAAGCATCCTTCGGCGGGACCTTCGTGAGAGCTGCAAACAGGTACTTCCATTTGACGATAATGTGCCTGTCTTTTTCAGGCATGCGAATCTGGTGCTTCCACCAGGTCTCTCCAAAAGTCCATTGTACGACAGAAATCAAGAACTCGTGAAATGTTTCTTCAGGGGGGCGGTAGTGCATTCTATTGAAAACAGCGCGCCATCTATGTCCCTCCCAGATAACACTTGGTACCAAGTCGAGATACGGTTCGACCGGACTTGGCCGGGGCGGTGCTACAAAAGCAGGTTGACCGGATACCTTGCTCTGACCAAAGCCCCCCGTACGGGATAGGCAGCACCTCTTGTACTTCTTCCCACTTCCGCAGGGGCAGGGATCATTTCGGCCAACTCGATTTCTCATCATGAGCGGGCGTCCATGTGGCCATAAGCCCGGCCGACATCGGCTCGACGCTCAAGAGAGCTTTGGAGTCCTAGGTTTTTTCATACGCTTGCAATGAATTCCGTGGTCTCTTCTATGTCCGTGATAGCCCCAGCCCATCTTTCATTTAAGCAACCCACACTAAATGGAAGAGAACCAGAAAGTTTAGCAGGTCGCGCTCTTTCATGGCCGGATTTGACTTAAATCTCGCGAATATTAATAATGAGCATCCTGAGGAGGGCTATCATGAACATTTATCGGGAATTGACAGAGGACAAATGAAAACGGGAACCCGCTGCCTTCTCATTCTTCTTCTTCTGAACGCGGCTGCGTTCCTGGCATCCTGCCGGAATGTCTCAGCCGGCCGGGGGGCCTCGATCAGCGAGAAAGAGGAATCCATCAAGACCTACCCCTTCTCCGACCCGGATCCGGTGCCCGTCTTCGCCCGCTCCTCGATGTGGGGACAGGGGGCCAGACTCTATCCCTATTTTTTCTTCAACAAGTTCAGCGACCAGGGGATGGACAAAGACTGGACGGTCGTCCGCCTTGAGAACCCGTATATCCAGGTCTCCGTCCTCCCCCAGGTCGGCGGCAAGGTCTGGGGCGCGTCGGAAAAGGCGACGGGCCGTGACTTCCTGTATACGAACCACGTTCTCAAGTTCCGGGAGATCGCCCTGCGCGGGCCGTGGATCTCGGGCGGCATCGAATTCAATTTCGGCGTTATCGGCCACGCGCCTTCGACGGCCACGCCCGTGGACTATCTCCTCCGCAAGAATCCGGACGGGAGCGTTTCCTGTGTCGTCGGCGCCCTCGACCTCCCGTCGCGCACCCGATGGAGCGTCGCGATCACCCTGCCTAAGGACAAGTCCTATTTCGAGACGAACGCCCTCTGGTTCAATGCCTCTCCCTATAGCCAATCCTACTACTCCTGGTCGTGCGCGGCCATCAAGGCCGCCGACGACCTCAAGTACATCTTCCCCGGCGGCGCCCAGATCGGGCACGACTACTCGGTCCCCCTCGAGCCCTGGCCGGTGGACCGCAAGGGACGAGACCTTTCCTGGTACAAAAACAACGACTTCGGCGGCGCCAAGAGCTACTTCACGGTCGGCGAATACCAGGATTTTTACGGCGCCTGGTACAAGAACTCGGATGCCGGCTTCGGCCATTGGGCCCTCTACGACGACGTCCCGGGACGCAAGATCTGGATCTGGGACCTCTCGCGGGCCGGCGAGATCTGGGTCGACCTGCTGACGGACAAGGATGGACAATACTCCGAGCCCCAGGCCGGACGACTCTACAACCAGTCCGACCACGAATCCTTCAAGCCCTACACGGCGGACCGCTGGCGGGAAATCTGGTTCCCGTATAGGGACATCGGACCTATGGTCAAGGCCTCGCCCGAGGGCGTCCTGAACGTGACGCCCTCGGAAAACAGCCTGGACATCGGCTTCTTCCCGCTCCAAGCCGTCGATGAAGACCTAACCGTAACGGAAAAGGACGGCAAGGAGCTCTTCCGGAAACATTTAAAGCTCAGCCCGGGCCGGGCCTTCAAGAAGAGCCTCCCGATCACGGCCGGGACATCGATTATCGAAGTCAGCTTGGGCGGGAAGCTGGTTTACGCGAGCGACCCAAAGTCCTTCGACATCAAGAGACCTCTCCGTTTCAGGCCCATCGATGAATCCACGGCCGAAGGCCTGTTCCTGAGCGGCAGCCGTTCCGAGAAGGCCCGTGATTTTCAGACGGCCCTGTGGAAATATCTGGCCTGCCTTGAGATAGAGCCTCTCCATGTCCATGCCCTGACCCGGACGGCCGAGCTTTACGCACGGCGCGGGGAATACGTGAAAGCCCAGGGCTTCGCCGAGACGGCCTTGGAGACCTCGATGTACGACGCCGAGGCCAATTATGTTTACGGCGTCATCTGCCGCAAGCAAGGCGAACTGGTGGACGCCAAGGAGACGCTGGGCTGGGCCGCCCGGTCCATGGAATACCGTTCATCGGCTTACGCCCAGCTTGCCGAGATCTCTTTCCTGGAGAAGGACTTCGACCGGGCCTTGGAGTACGGGAAACGGGCCGTTGACTTCAATGCCTTCAACCTGAACGCCCGTGAGGTTCTGGCCACGACCTATCGCGCGATGAAGAAGCGCTCCCAGGCCGCAAAGGAGCTCGACCGGATCCTGGCCATCGACCCCTTGGACCACCTGGCCCGTTTCGAACGCTACCTGCTCGAGCCCGGAACGGCGAGGCTCGAAGAATTTAAGTCCATGGTCCGATGTGAGTTGCCCCACGAGACCTACCTCGAGACGGCCCTTTACTATGTCAGACTGGGCGCCGTCGAGGACGCGGTCACGCTCCTCAGGAACGCGCCGGAACAGCCCGAGGTCCTCACCTGGCTGGCCTGGCTGCTCAGGGAAAAGTCTCCCGACGAAAGCCGGGCATATCTGGAAAAAGCTTTCGGACTCTCGCCCTGGCTGGTCTTCCCGTTCCGGGAAGAATCCATCCCGGTCTTCGAACATGCCATCGCCTCCCTCCCCAGGGACTGGAAGCCGAAGTATTACCTGGGGCTGATCTATTGGGGCAAGGGGCGCATCGAGGAAGCCCGGGACCTCTTCGCCATGTGCGAGGGGGCGGACTTCGCGCCGTTCTATCTGACGAGGGGGGCCCTCACCCGCGACACGGACCCGGTCAAGGCCCGGGCCGACTATGACCGCGCGATCGGTCTCGACGAGAAGAGCTGGCGCAGTCGGCACGCCCTCATCGAATTCGACCTCGAGCTCGGCCATGCCACGCAAGCCCTGGAGACATCGAGGAAAGCCGCGGCCCTATTCCCCTCCGAGGTCCCCATCCGGGTCGACCTTGTGAAGTCGCTGATGGCCGCGGGCGGGTACGAGGAAGCCGCCGGCGTCCTGGAGGGCATCGAGGCCCTCCCTTATGAAGGGGCCGGCGAGATCCATGCCCTGTATGTCACGACACATGTGCGGCTCGCGCTGGAAAGCCTGAGAGCCGGGGACTGGTCCCAGGCCGTTGAACGTTTCGAGCGCTCCAAGCAATTCCCTGAAAAGCTGGGCACAGGGGTACCGTTCGACCCGGACTTCAGGCTCCAGGACTACGCCGAGGCGTTCTGTTATGAAAAAATGGGCGAAAAAGAAAAAGCGGAAGCCTCCCGCAAAGCCGTTCTCGAGTTTACACTCAGGACCTGGCCGGCCGCCGGCCCGAACGCCTATCTCGGCGGCCTCATCCTTCAGCAAGCCGGCGAGAAATCTAAAGCCAGAGAAGTCCTGAGCACGGCCAAACCATCCAAGGAGATCATGGAGATCTTGAAAGCGATCGGTCAGTAGCTTAGTTCCCAACGTTTATACGGGACCATCGGCAGGCCCGGTGTCTTGGCCATCCTGTAGAAAGCGAAGATCTCCCCCTTCTCCGGGACAAACTTGTACCTCCAATACCGGATGAGGCCGTAATCCGACTGCGGCTCGAGCAGGCCGGATATGAGGTTGGCGCCGTCCTGGAGGCAGGAGACATAATAGTCGCCCTTCCGAACGATCGTCGGGAGTGTCTTTTTCTCGAGGTCGATCCTTTTGGGCGCCAGATAATCCTATTCTGCGGGAACGAGGTCCGTGACCGTGTAGGTCTCGACCTCGAGAGGTCCGCCCTTGGTGAACATCTCCACCTCGATGCCATGGTCGAGGAGCGTCTGGACAACGTCCTGTCTTCCGGCCGGGATAACATAGCCGGCCGGCCGGCTGACGCTCAGCCGCGGCTCGACAGCGGGGAACCAGTGTTTGACGACCTCGTTCACGACCTTGAAGCCCGCCGACGCGGGATGGGAGGCGATGTCCCGGGAGATCAGCGCCTCTCCGGCTTTTTTGTCGACCAAGAGGATGCCGCAGACGGGCGATTCGGATCGCTCGAACCGCTTCAGGACAAGCTCGGGGACCTTCAGGTCGCGGACGTATTCCATACGCAGGTGAACGAGGTCATCGGCCGCGCGGCGCTGTCAACAGCCCCGGAAATCGGCACCTGAAGAGCCGGACGGAGGGCCGGATCGGACGAGAAGATCAAGTGAGAAAACGTCAACAGCCGTTGACGCTCAGCAGAGGAAATGGGAAACGTAAGGGTACGGACACAGCCCGGCTTTAGTGACTTCTCACCCCGGCTGAATATTATCAGCTCTGGCTTGAATCCCAGAGACCTAAGTGTCACTAATCATATGCAGCCACAAGGCCGAGGTCAAGGTCGCGATCACGCCGCGTTATTAAGAGCTCCTCTTCATCGTGGGCTGGTTCAAAAGCTTGGACGGAACGATCCTCTCTCCTCTTCAGGTTTTTAACGCCGTTCCCGGACTGCTCTTCTCGGCGCGTTCAGAACTCGTGTGTCTGATCTGTCATCTGTCCACGTTCTGTTTATATGGCCGCCGTTATGATGATATCCCTCGCAGCAGACAGGGGCTGCCGGACTAAGATCACCGTCAAAGTGGATGGCGATATTGAAAAATTGTGGCAGAACTGGACTGAAGGTTTGCACCGGCAGACTTGCTACGGAGACATCACCAGAGAACTCGGCTATTTCTGCAGGTTTAAAGAAATCAACATGGCGAACGAGGTAGTCTGAAAGTTACCACACGAATCTTTCAATATTTTAGGCTTTTTAAAGCCATCGACATTGATTCGCCATGAGTGATATGCTTTGTTCGAGAACTCGGCTCATGCCATTCGATCCAAAAGGGCGATATTTCATTGTGATGGCGAAAAGGGAATCCCTAATTGTGGCAACTCCGGTGCCAGCAAGGTCCTGGCTGGCGAAGGATAAAGGATTCGATTGAGCGTGGCAGATTTACTTCACCTTAAACTCGCGTTCAAGAATCTTTTTTTTACCATCCAGAGCTGCTTCAACTTTCAAGACACTATCTGACTTGGAAAGAGGGACACCTATTAAAAAAGTTCCATCATAAGGATTGACTTCAGCTTCCTCACCGTTTATGGTAACTTTTGTTCCCTTTTCTACAACCCCGTAAACTTTAATGACCAGCGGTCCTGTTGCCAATTCGGTGTTCGTGGATGGCTCGGTAGCTAGGAGCATAAGCGGAGACCGATCGATTTCGCTTATTTCGTATGCAAGCAGCTTTTTCGCTGAATAAAAAGTCTCTGGATCCGTCGTATAGTCAGTTAAACTTCTCACAAGCTTTCCGCAGATTTCCTTGCTCCGGAAATCCGCCGGGTAACTCTTCGCCCCTGCGCCCAACTGTTGCTTAATCAGTTTGGATTTGCTTTCAAGCAACCAGAGATACTCGTAGTCTTCAAGACCTTCTCTTACCATCTCCCATCGAATGGAATTCATCGGACCATTCTTCCCAGGATAAATGATGTGTGAATCTCCTGGTGGAAATGTAGGGGCTGGACCGAAAGGATCATCCCAATCATAGGTCAAGCCCCAGTGGAGAAATCCCTGAGTGCCAGTTGCATAATTCATCCAATGCAAGATCCTCGTCTTGCTGAGGTGATAATCCAAGAATCGATTGGCATAATACCCGTAAGGAACGCAACAAGTATAAAACCAAAGTTCTGCGCCAGCGGCCTGAGCGCTTTTGTATTCATTAAACAAGATATTGAGATTGAGCGTGAGGGGAACCATGATGTCGAGCAAATCTCCAAATCCCGTGGCTCCGATAGCATCGATCGTCTTTATCCCTGGCATGTGCTGACGAACAAATCGGGCGGCCGTTTTCCACTGTTCAAGGTTATGAAAAGACGGCTCATCAGCAATATGAATAATAGTTTTATCAAACCATCCTTTCTTCACTAAATGGCCACGAAGATCTTCAAGCAAAGGGGCCAATCCCTGATCACTGGATAGCAAGAGCTTTTTACCGGTTTTCCTGTCGATGGCTCCAACGTTATGTAGGATTATCTCCTTTCCGGCCCTCCCTTTTTCACCATAATGAGCCACATGCCAGAGTTCGATTCTATCAACTCCACCTGATTTCAAAAAAGTCTCAACGTATCTATCGAAATTCGAATAATCGAAACTCAAATCGCGGTTCCTTTCGATATAAACTTTAACAAGTTGCCAGGGGGTAAATATGACATTCTGCCGATGCTGACTGAGATTTTGAGCATATCGTTCTAGTATTTTCCAAAATTCCTCAGAAAATTCTCTGACCTTATGTGCTTTGACAAGATGTCCTATTTCGAACCAATTTGTTAAGTAAAGATGCCGCTCTTTAGGAAGCTCAAACGGATAAACAGTGAGTTCAATTGGGATGGCTTCGTTCCCTGCAGAAGTTATGACAGTTGCTTCGCCACGATAGACGCCTGGCGGGATTCCGCTTGGGACATAAATGGTAATCCAGACAGGTTGGGTTTGATTAGGTTCGATGGTTAAGCTTCTTTCCTCTAGCAGTGGATCCGGAGCATCAAATGGGGCTTTGCGTAAAAGTTCGCCTTCAGGAACATACTCATGTTCGCCGCATTCGGCTTCAGATGTATTTCTCTTAACCGGAACAAATCCGATGAAATTCCATTGGATATTTTCTGAAGGAATCCTAATTCCGTTACCTTCGCTTGCTAAAGCGGTAAATCTTAAAGAGACGCCTTCCAATCTTGTGCCCGACCTTATCGTAATTTGGGCAGTCTCATATTCGTTAGTTGCGCACTCGAACCTTAACACTTTCGCTGTATCTGTTTTGGACACGGTATCTTTGAATATTTTTTCTAACGAATTTACTATACTTATGTCTACATTATCCGCGCCGACGGTGGTTATTAAAATCAGCTCGGCTGCGCAACATATAATCCACTTAGCCATTCCAGCTCTTCTGATTAACATTGTGTTGCCTCCTTGTATCTCCTAAACTTCGAACTCTGCCATTTTGGCCATTTGACCGGTAACTACCGAGCCCTAAAGCCTCTTCTCATACACATTCCAACCTTCGGCCCAAATTTATCGCATTCTTGAAGATTCTAAGGATGGCAAATCATTTCGTTGTTCCCTCATTCTTGATGGGAATTCCACTCAAGGCCCAAGTTTTTTGGTGATGTTGGCAATATGCATTCCGAACTAAAAATAGAGGCAACGAGTGCCCTCACAAAAAGTGAATCCTGGCCTTCTGAGATGCTCCAAGAGCTCTTCCTAAGAAAGGCTCATTCAAGGTTTTCAGGATCTCTTTGGCAAGGGGAACATTCTTATTTTCCGGGTCTATCTCGATGAACTTAAGAAGATGTTCTTTGGCTTTGGACGTTTCTCCCAATCCAATATAAATAATGCCAAGTTGATAATATGCGTCTGAGTAGAAAGGGTCTAGGTTTAGCAATTTTTCAAAAATGGCCTGGGCTTCCGGACTTCTGCCAAGATTGACCAAACACACTCCATAATTATAATATGTGGAGGGATCTTTATCGCCTAAATCAACGGCTTTTCTATAAAATTCGATGGCTTTCTCAAAATCTCCCCTTTTCCCTAGAATGATTCCAGCCCTTGAGAGGGGCATTATAAAATTAGGCTTTAATTCTGCCGCTTTTTGATAATCTTCAAGAGCCTTCTCAGTGTTTCCATTTCTCTCTAAACCCACGGCCCGGTAATAATAAAAAATAGGATTCGAGGGATCTAAGGAAATGGCTTCTGCAAAGTTTGTGATAACCTCTTCATACTTTCCCGCCTCTAAAAGTTTTAGCCCTTTTCTTATCAATTCCATGGAATCCGAAGGAGTGCTTTGGGCCTGGTCGAGTTGGATTTCCAGATTCGCTGTATCATCGAGTTTGACCCGAATGGAAACTCCTAAAGGGAGATACCCCTCCTTTTCAATGAGAGCTTTATAGATGCCAGGCGTTAGGCCACTTTTATAAAAACTCCCCTTTTTATCGGAATGCAATTCATATTTCAGGGCTTCGGATACAGAAGAAACAAGCGTTATTTTGACTTCGGTGAGCGGGACTCCTGTGGTTGAATCTTTGATCATGCCTTTCACTGCGCCCGTGGTTGTTCCCCAGAGAGCGTTCAATGCAAAAGCTAAAGTCAGAAGGATGCTCAGCCTAGCGGCTTTGGTGATCGATCGAATCGGACGGCTCCTTTTTTTTCTCGCTATTTTTATCTTTCAATTTCTCCTCTAATTTCTTAGCTCGGTCATAACACACTTGTGCTTTTTCTCTTTCCCCCAAGGAGTAATAGATCGCGCCTAGAATTCTGTTGTTTTCCACAGTATCTCCATATTTTCTGAGCTCTTCGAAATATTCGGCCGCTTTTTGATATTTCTTAAGTTCCAGGCAGGAATTCCCAAGGAGGATAAGGACGGGATAATTCTTTATAATGTTTTCTTTTTCAAGGAGCCCCACAACTCTGGCATAATCTTTTTTTTGATAGAAGGCACGGGCAATCACAGGAAGAGTTGTTGAATTCCACATCTGCTCTGGAAGGTTTTTGAATTGTTCTAAAGCAGCTTCAACATCTCCCTTATTCAGATATTCCTGACCAATCAGATAGGCATAATTAAAATGAGAATCATAAGACTCGGTTCTTTCAAGCTCTAACGGCTTTTCAATTTGAAAAGACAAGACTGAAACAGTCCTGTCATAAACTTCCTCCTCTCTCGTTCTTATTCTCAGAACATAATTGCCAGGTTTTATACTTTTGAGGGGATGTTTGAAAATAAAGATTTTTCCCTGTTGCTCGATATTTTGGATGGCAAAGGAATTTTTTTCATCGTCTTTAGATACCAGAAAAATCTCTGGAGCTTCTTCTGAGAAAATGAGCCCTTCGATAGAATCTTTGTCATAATAAAGGGAACGGGGGTCAGACAAGACCTTATAATTCCCCATTCTCAAGGGGCAGAAATCCGAAGAATTTACTTCTTTAACCTTATATCCGACGAGAACAGGCAGAGTTTTGTCCGAAACCTGAGTTTGTTCTTTGTAGACAAAAAATTCTTTTGTCGTCTGATTGGAAAATGCTACGCTGATAGAGAATTCTCCAGGAATGATGGGCGCAAAATCATTGAAGGCCATTTTTCTCTCTTCCATGGCCTTTTTTTGGGCCTGGTCAAGGTTTAAATTGAATTCTCTTTCTTGTTGATGAATCGTCCTTCCCTCCGAATCTTCAACCCTCAACGTGACGACAATCCTGGCCGTATCCAAGGTGTCTGTGGTCTTGGCTGTTTGAATAGCATCCGGCAGGAGAGAATAATTAAGAAATTTAAATCCTCTATCTTCACTGATAAAAAGCTGGCCCTTGCCTGCGATTTCCTTTGTTGAATAATCAACTGCGACAATTCCCTCTCCGGAAGCAAAATTTTTGAGATAGCTTTTCTTGACTTCTCTTTCCGGCAATGTATAGATTTGAGATAAGACATGCGCGGATGCCGTGGAGGATCCAAAAAGAGCGCCCGTTCCCACTTCGGGGAGAACGGACAGGGTTGCTGCCGCAAGATCTGGGAAGCTCTCTTTGAGGATATTGTAACCTTGGACTTTTGATATGTTTTTCTCAGCATAGCTTTCTGAAAGGATATCCAGAGGAGAGTGGAGACCAGGGTAATAGAGTTTATACACTCCCATGTCATGAGGCCTATAAAAAAGCAAATACATGAAGGGGGGGAGTCCAGGACGGCCTTCGCTTTGATAAATCCACAGCTCACAATCAACCACGTCTTCATATCCCGCAAAATTATGTCGCTCCTTGGGTTTTCCCATAAGCACATAAATCTGTCCTCTGTCTGAATACACTCCTCCCAACTCACTTTCGGCATACTGGCGGCGGCTGTAATATTCTCTCACATACTCATTCTGGGGAGTCTGAGGGGTTGGATCCCGGACCTGCCAGAATAACTTCTGAAATCGCCGCCGGTCTTCCTCTGTCTGCAGGCTTTTAAAAACGGACAACTCAGCCCTGGTCATGATGGGCTTAACTTCATTCAGCCAGTTCTTCCAGGGATCCTGCTTCTCTTCTGAAGCGATTGAATAACTCAGGAAGGGGATAACAAGAATGAAGGCAAGAAATAGTGGTCTTTTAGTTATTTTCATCAGCAAGTGAAACTCATCGCTTTTTATATCATAGCAAAAAATGGCAGTCAATTTGTTTAGCTGCGACATTCTTGATGAACCTTGAGTTTTGTAAGAATATGCAATGAATATGGAGTTTTCTGTTATTTTATGATAACTTTAAATGCATGAAGCATGTCCTGAAGATCATATTTAAAGAGGAGCTCCAAAAAATCTTTGATCACTTTAGCTCTATTTTTGATACGAAAACTCTTTTTTATTCTTCTGAGGGAGAAATCATCAAAGTTGGTTTAAACAGGCCGAATTCTCAATATTGCCAGCTTATCCAGAATAAATTGTATGGAATTCAATCCTGCCTGACGACGGATCAGCAGAAACGAAATGAAGCCAGATCTAAAGGCAAGACTATTCGATTCTTCTGCCATGCCGGCTTAAGAGAAGCCCTAGCGCCCATCTACAGCGATGGAGATCTTTTGGGATACCTGGGATTTGGCCAATTCCGTCAGTATCCTGATATTCCTAAAAAAGTTTTGAATGACTGGGTTCAAAAATACAAAGATCCCACAGAACTTGTTAAAGCCTACGAGAAGCTTCCTCATTATTCAAAGGAAAAAGAGGAAGACATTCTGGAGTTGTTCTCCATCGTGGTCCATCATATTGTCTCCCAACATATGGTTATTGCTAAAGGTGATTTCCTTCTCCACAAAATAATTTCTTATATCCATTCCCACATCGACAGTGTTATTTCTTTGAGCGAAGTTTCTTCCTTTGGGGGGCGAAGTCAGTCAACTATCTCCCACTTGTTCAAGAAGAAATTGAACATGACTTTTAAACAGGCCGTTATGAATATCAAATTTGATAAAGCCGAGGAGTATTTTCAGGCATCACCTCACCTTAAAGTCGGTGAGGTGGCCGAGAAAATCGGCTATGACGACCCACTCTATTTCTCTCGAATCTATAAAAAATACCGAAAAATATCGCCCAGTCAATTTCATAAGAAATTTTCTTAGGATGGGCCTCTCTTTTTTCCCCGCGTAAACCTGCCCCTAGAGTCATAAAGGATTTTCTCCTTGCCGGGATTAAAAATGAAGCTCTGTTTTGACACGGGGTCAGATTCAAAATAAAATGAATATTGAAATCAGATGTTTTCAAGCAAAAGAGAAAAGAGAAGAGAGTATCTAAAGAAATATCTGCTGATGGCAGCGCCTGTTCTGGTGATCCTCCTCCTTCTCTTTCTTGTGTTTCAGCCCAGATGGCAAGCGCGCCTGAATAAGAAGAAATTGAAAAGTCTCAATGTCATCCTCATCACTATTGATACGCTCCGCTGGGACTATGTCAGCCTCTATGAGGGCCGCAAGGCTCATACTCCGACCCTTGATAGGTTAGCAGAAGAGGGTGTCTGGTTTAAGAATTGTATCGCCCAGACACCTCTGACACTTCCTTCTCATACCACTATCCTCTCCGGGACATACCCATTGAATCATCTTGTGACCGACAATAGCGGCCTTCAAGTGCCGGACCGGTTGAATCTGATCAGTGAGATCCTTAGGAACCGTGGTTTTGTCACGGCTGCTTTTATTGGAAGTTATGTTCTGAATCGAAAAACGGGCATGAGCCAGGGTTTTGGCCACTACGCTGATGAGTTTGACGTCCCAGAAATTTTTTCGCCGGAAAATCTCGAGAAACGTGCGGAGGCGGTTCTATCCGAAGCCAGGAGCTGGTTGGAGGCCAACAAAAATAAAGAGTTTTTTGCCTGGATTCATCTCTACGATCCTCATTCTCCCTATACTCCTCCTTCTCCCTATAAGGAAAAATTCCCTGACAATCCCTATCGCGGAGAGGTTGAATACGTCGATGATCAACTGGATAAGTTCGTCTTCTTTCTCAAGGAGGAAGGCCTTTATGATAAGTGTCTCCTCATGATCACTTCTGATCACGGAGAGGGGCTGGGAGATCATGGAGAACAGGAGCACGGATTCTTCTTGTATGAATCAACAGTTCGTGTTCCCCTGATTATCAGGGCGCCTTTTCAGTTCCCTGTCAAACGTGTAGACTTGATAGTTGAACATGTCGACCTCGTCCCGACGATTCTTGAATCGCTGGCCATTCCAATTCCCGGATCCTGTCAGGGAACATCTTTTCTCAACCTCATTTTCGATCAGAAAAGAGATAAACCTAACATGGCCTACAGTGAAACCTATTACCCGCGACGCCACTTTGGCTGGTCAGATCTTAAAACCTATTATTCGGAAAATTGGAAATACATTCAGGCTCCGACAGAAGAGCTCTATGACCTCTCTCAGGACAGAAGCGAGACAAGAAATCTCGCTTCTCTCAGAAGCCAAGAAAAAGAGATGCTGAAAGGCAGAGTTCAGGAATTCATCAAAATAAAATCCGCAAATGCCCTTTCAACGGCACAGGTGAAACCCGTGGATAAGAAGGATATGGAAAGGCTGGCATCGTTGGGTTACTTAGCATTGATGGTGAGGACAGAGGGCCGATCGGATCTTCCAGATCCCAAGGATAAGATCTCCCTTGTAAACGACCTTGAAAGCGCCAAAAGATATTTCGACCAGCAGGAATACGATTTAGCGATTCCTCTGATTCAAAGGATCATCCAGAATGACCCGGGTGTGATCTATGCCTATCACCTGCTTGGTAACTGCTATTTTCAAAAAAAAATGTATTCCCGGGCCCTGGAAAATTACCGATATGTCTTAAGCTGTCAGCCGGATTTTGTCATCGTCATGTACGATGTGGTGGAATGCCTGTCTCGAATGGAAAGATATGATGCTGCCATTGAAGAAGCAGAAAAGTTTCTAAAGGCTTACCCGAGTGATTATACTCTGCTCAAGAAGTTGGCAAGCTTATATTATGCCCAGAAACGCTATGACCAAGCCCTCGATCTTTTGAAAACAGTGCTTCAGATGGATGAGACCGACTCGGAGGTTTTGCGTCTGATCGTAGAAATCTCAATCAGCCGTAGAGAGTTTGAAAGTGCCAGGATCTGTGTTGAACGAGCTCTTCAAATAAATCCCCGCATAAATAATGCGTACTTTCTGCTTGGCCAGATTGAGAGTGCGAGCGGAAATCCTCAGAAGGCCGTCGATCTTTTCAAGGAGGAGCTGGCCCGGAATCCTCAGAATTCCCAGGCTGCCTTTTATCTTGGCGAGGGATTGCGCCTCGCGGGAGATTTTCCTGCTGCCATCCTTTATTATCGAAAGACTATCGAGCTTGATCCTGAATTTAATCTACCCTACTTCATCATTGCCAAATACCTGGCGATGGACAACGTTCAAATCCCCGAGGCCATTCGCCTTTGCGAGCAAGGAATTTCAATCGAGCCAAAAAACCAGTACACACTTCTCGGTTATTCCCTCCTCCTGCAGATTTATTCTCAGCTCGGTGACAGCGAAAAAGTTGCTTTTTACACATTTCAGGCTGGAAAACTCCAGGCGCTTTTGAATCACAGAAAAGCAGACCTGAGATAAGTTCAGGATAGATTTTTGTTGATACCGTAAAAAATATCAAAAATATTGCAGAAAAGTCCATAAATTTCGCAAGTTATGATATTGATATTGCAGGAATATCCTGTTAATTATAAATAAATCCAGTGATAAGGTCATGAAAGGAGGGTTTATGCAACTAAAAATTTCGTCTCTTTTGGTGAGTGTTTTTCTAGTGATTGCCTTATTCTCCTTGCCACTCCATTCCCAATCCTTAATGACTGGAGCCATTGAGGGTAAGATCATCGCGGACACTGGTGAGGGGCTGCCCGGCGCAAAAGTTGTTCTCGTGTCAAGCGCTATTATCAAAGGGCAGATTGAGGCCGTTACGGACCAGAATGGCAATTACCGCTTTCAAGCTCTCCAACCTGGCACCTATTCTATCAAATCCACATTGGAAGGGTTCACCCCCTCTGAACAAACGGGCATTCAGGTGCACCTGGGGAAGACCCTGAAGGTGAACCTCATTCTTCAAGTGGGTAAATTGGAAGCGGAAATCGCAGTCATAGCTCGTGTGCCCCTTGTAGACCTCAAAGATTCTGCCACAGCAGTCGCTGACCTGACCTCACAACTTCTCCGGAATATCCCCAACCGCCAGGATTGGCAGAGTGTTGTTAATCTCGCTCCCGGAGTGAACAACGACAGCGCCTATGGGGCTCCCATCCAAACTGGTATCAGCTACCAAATCGATGGCGTAAACGTTTCAGATCCAGGTGAAGGGCGGAAGTGGGTCAGGCTTAACTACAATGCTATTCAGGAAGTATCTGTATCAGGAGTCGGTGCACCGGCTGAATACGGAGAATTCTCCGGAGTGATTTTCAACACGGTAACCAAATCGGGGGCCAACAAGTTTGAGGGATACGGTGAATTACTTTTGCAGGGAAAAGGTTGGACAAGCTCGCATGAAAGGGCAAAAGAGGCAGCGTTAACCTATCAGGAAAGGTCAGAGGTTGGGGCCTCTTTCAACCTGGGCGGTCCTGTGATCAAGGACAAGCTCACCTTTTTTGTTTCAGCCGGTTATTCGAATATCAAAACCTATTATGATGTCAAAGAAGAAGAGAAGAATATCTATGTGGACAAATCCAGCTGGTACGCGCCGAAACTCTTCCTGAAGCTAAGCTGGCAGGCAGCAGCCAGCACTCGTGTTCAGCTTTTTGGCCAGTATGACAACACTCGAAGCCCCGGGATGTATGGCGGATACGGCTACATTGATGCTCAAGCAAAATATGATTCGCCCAACTTAATTCTCAATGGAGATATCCTCCATACCTTCTCCAACAAGACCTTCCTCGAAGCCAAATTCGCCTATTACAACGGAAAAGCCGAAACGACACCAACCAAGGGTGATGAACCTGGACATGTTGATGCCTGGAATTGGATCTACATAGGGAATTACATCTACCGTCCCCAAGAAAAGAGGGACCGTTTCCAGGGTAAAGCCAGCATTTCTCACCATGCGGACGATTTTCTTGCCGGAAGCCACGATTTAAAACTGGGGATTGAATATCAGCGTGGTCACTATCTGTATGGAGATAACACGACAGCTTTCTATGAATATGCTCTCGGTTATGACTATCATTATACGGTTGCGGGATCCTGGGGCTATGAACATGAGGGGACTGTCAATACCACTTCTATATTCGCTCAGGATAACTGGAGCATAGGCAACAGACTGACCATAAATCCAGGCCTGAGGTACACAATTTACCGAGGAAACGTCAAAACTTCTGATATAAAAGTCAAGCCAAAATCCAGTCTTGCGCCCAGGCTTGGTCTGACCTTTGATGTCTTGGGGAACCGTTCTCTTGCCTTAAAAGCGCATTGGGGACGCTATTATGACCAACTTTACATCCGCGGCTTTAAGGGATTATCACAAGATAACCGGCCGAGCTGGGGCAGGTATATCATCGATCCCGCGAATTATCCCGCTGAAGGAAGCTGGGAGTATTGGTGGTATTATCCGGGAGGCGGAACAGATACATCGCTAAACCCAGATATTAGACAACCCTACATGGACCAGTGGACAGTCGGCCTTGAGTATGAGCTGATGAAAGATACTTCGGTCGGAGTGACCTATATTGACCGACGCCACAAAGACCTTCAGGGGCAGATCCCCATCAATTCAGTCTGGATACCGGTTGAAATTGATAATCCATTGGGAGGAAAAATTACCATTTATAAAGCGGGATATCCCTTAGACCAAACAAAATGGCTGATCACCAATCCGGATAAAGATAAGTATCCGGGAGTGGTGTTCATTGATCCCTACCGGAAATATCAGGGGATCGAATTTTTCCTGAACAAGCGTTTTTCCAACAACTGGATGCTGATGATCTCCTATGTCTATGGCAAAGCAACGGGGACGGTCGATAACAACTCCACTCGGCTCGCTGCTGGATCTGAAGTTAATTCCGGTTGGGCCAAGTTCTATCACAGTCCAAACACTCAGATCAATGGGGATGGCCATCTCACCTTTGACCCCACTCACATGTTGAAAATCCAGGGCAATGTTATCCTTCCCTTTGATATCAGTCTCACAGCTAATTTTTCAGCCATCTCTGGAAACACCTGGACAACGACATACAAGCCTCCGAGAGGTATTTATATGCCGAGTTCAGCCAACCTGAATATCCGCCTTGAACCGAGGGGAAGTCAGAGGTATCCCGCCCAGTATAATCTCGACCTACGACTGGAAAAAACGTTTCAAATTGGCAATCTCAAGCTGGGCGTCTATGGCGACATGTTTAATTCGTTCAATGGAGATGAGACACTTGACTGGCGGACCTGGGTCAACGTGCCAACTTATCAAAAGGTCACATCGATTCGTGCTCCCAGAGATTTTAAACTAGGCTTGAGGTTCTGGTTCTAAACAGGGATAATTTCTTCATGCCGTTCAAAAAGAGGAGAGGGGAATGAACTCCTCTCCTCTTTCCTTATCTCCGTAGGGCAACAAAGAGAATAACGAATCAATCCATAAAAAAGTTATCTCTAAAAATAGTCTAATCAGAAAAGAGGATCAGACTGTGATTGCGAATAAAATAATGGGGGTGTGCAATTGACTCCCGTAGCCACTACATATAGTAATTTACCCTTATGGGGGAGTATCCGGAAACTGCCCAGCAATTTCAAGATTGGTATGCCACGGAGGACGCTTGCCGAGACTATACGTTCCGTCTGCGGTGGCCCGAAGGATTCCAATGCCCTCGATGCAAAAACAGCCGGGCCTGGAAGATGGGACGTCTGCTATTTCGGTGTACACAATGCGACCTCGAGACCTCTATCACCGCAGGGACGCTCTTTCAAGATACTCGCAAACCCCTGCGACTTTGGTTTCAGGCGATGTGGTACGTGACGAACCAAAAGCATGTAGTTAGCGCCATAGGACTGGGCCAAGCCTTGGGGAACTGGGCACGCGATCTGATGCGCAAGACATGCGGTCCATGCGCCGTTTTTAGCCGTCAATGCTGACGATTTTTATGGATTGAAGCCTACTCGATCATGGCGATATTCCTGGAACGGGAAGGTCAACAAGATGCAACACGGTCTGCGATGGTGGCTTATCCACTCCGCAACACCCTCTCCGAGCATGGTGCCGTCTCCAGGGGCATCTGCACGGTGTCAACCGACCGGCATTTGCTAGAGGTCGAGGAGTGCACAGGCATCTTGCGCGGCGAGGATGGATCGCTCTCCGGAATCGACACGGCTGGCCGCGTCCGGCGGTTCGCGGGCGACGAAATGGCCTCGATGAATTTCTGGGGCTTCACCCCCGATGTCTTTCCGCAACCTGGGCGGTTGTTCGGCGATTTTCTGCGGAACATGGGCCTGGACAGCCTGAAGTCGGAATTATACATTCCGAGCGCGGTGACAAGCCTGATTGAATCTGGAGCCGCTGTCGTTTCTGTTTTGATGTCCAACGGACGCTGGTTCGGCGTGACCTGCCGCGAAGACCGCGCAGCCGTGGCCGCTACGATCAAGGAGATGTCTCGCCAAGGGCTCTTCAAAACGCTGCTTTCGAAAGATGTGAAATGAAAACCTCATCCCCATTTGATCTGCGCAAGATCTCGGCTGGATTCTCGCTTTGCGGAGCGTTCGTTGAGAGCCGGCCCTACGGAAGCGGGCACATCAACGACACTTTCGTTGCCGCGTTCAGCCAGTCAGGAACCCGTGTGCGCTATATTTTCCAGCGGATCAACCACAATATTTTCAAGGATCCCGTAGCGCTGATGGACAACATCCTGCGGGTGACGCGCGAGGCCGGTGCCAGGCTGGTGGAGGCCGGTGTGCCGGATCCCTCGCGGCGGACACTCAGCGTGATCACTGCGTTAGACGGCTGTCCGTTCCACCGCGACGCGAAGGGAGATTACTGGCGCTGCTATCCGTTTATCGAGGGTGCGCGGACATATGACATCATCCAGAATCCGCGCCATGCGTTCGAGGCGGCACGGGCTTTCGGCGAGTTCCAGCGTCGAGTGGCCGGACTGGGCGCACCGCGCTTGCATGAGACGATTCCGAACTTTCACCACACCCGCGCACGCTTCGAGAGGTTGCGCGAGGCGGTCTCGGCAGATGCCCATGGTCGTCTGCAATCCGTCATGCCCGAATGGGATTTTATTCGGTCGCGCGAGGAAGTCGTGGACGTCCTGCTCGACCTGCAAGCCCGAGGGGAAATCCCGGAACGCATCACGCACAGTGACACCAAACTCAACAACGTCATGATTGACGACGCCACCGAGGCGGGCATTTGCGTGATTGATTTGGACACTGTTATGCCGGGCCTCGTGTTGTATGATTTCGGCGACATGGTCCGCACGGCCACGAGTCCGGCTGCGGAAGACGAAACCGATCTCTCAAAAGTCCGCATGCAGATGCCCATGTTTGAGTCGCTTCTGCGGGGGTATCTGTTGAGTGCGGCAGATTTTCTCAACGAGGCCGAGCGTGCCCATCTGGCGTTCTCCGGAAAACTCATCGCGCTGGAAATCGGGATCCGTTTTCTCACCGATTATCTCGAGGGCGATGTGTATTTTAAAATCAAGCGTGCCGGGCACAATCTCGACCGCACCCGCACCCAACTCGCACTCGTCAAAAGTATCGAAGAGCAGGAAGACGCCATGCGGCGCGTGGTGGAAAAAACAAGATTATGAAAGTTCTTGTCTCGGGCGGAGCCGGATTCATCGGGAGCCATCTTGTCGAACACTATCAAGACAAGGCGGATGTCGTCGTGCTCGACAACTTTCACAGCGATCATCTGAGAAACCTCGATGGATTGAAATGCGAACTCGTCGAGGGCTCGATTCTCAACTTCGAACTCTTGGCCCACATCATGCCGTGGACCGGATTATCGATCATCTGAAGCTTCGGTTTGTGGTGGATAAGCCTCCGCCGTCTCATGTCTTCGAGCAGGTTGCGCTCATGGCGGCCGGGGAGATCGTCCCCTGGCGGACCAGGCTTCGGATGTACTCTGAACCAGGAATCAGGGACCCATAGGTGGTTGTAGCTCGTAGATACATGGTAACCCCCATAATACCTCATGGTGTCACCTATGTATCTGAACGAGAGCATTCGCCGGCGTTTGGATCCGTTTTCCGGAATTCCGTTTCAAGTTGACGGAAGATATGATTTAGGTGATAATTCGAATTCGATGAGATGTCCTTTTGCGGAAGAAGAAATCGCCCTTCCATAGGCTTTACGCCGGGGTGGCGGAATTGGCAGACGCAAGGGACTTAAAATCCCTCGGGGCGCAAGCTCCATGTCGGTTCGAGCCCGACCCTCGGCATACCTGTTTCTCTTTAATTTCAATGGATTATGGGGTATTCCCTCCCTGTGTCCTCGTTAAGCACCATTTAGCAAAGTTAGGCGAGCTTTAGCAAAATCTGTTACACCGGTGTTACACGGGGAGGAGTTTGCGCCCGCAGCCGATGATGCACACCTGAGTTCTACCCACCCATCTCCCCATTTTATAGTTAGCGTGCGCGATAATCGCTCCGGTTTTATGCGATATAATTTTGGCATATAGTGGGTAAGGAAACGCCCGCGGGGATCCTTCTAGGGCGGCCGGAGAGCTTGATGTAAGCGTCAAGAGTGTCGATAGCTTGGCGTTGCTCTTGGCCGAACCAATTTAGGTTCATGTAACAGA
>Ga0315285_10000323_pt1 | contig 48800 bp, 51 predicted proteins | sample YL17G09_36_MG_FD_203698 | JGI IMG/M metagenome (GOLD analysis project Ga0315285, IMG submission 203698) | Sediment microbial communities from Yellowstone Lake, YNP, Wyoming, USA - YL17G09_36 | ecosystem: Environmental > Aquatic > Freshwater > Lake > Sediment | place: USA: Wyoming | collected...
TCACGACCTCTGCTTCGGACTCCGAGAAGTCCCAGTCGATGATGTCGATGTCCTGAATCCAGGATACTGGCTTGTTGGGTAAGACGTCGAGGTTGTAGAACGGGGGCTTGAAGACGATGCTGCCGTCCACGTCCATGAAGAATTCGAACCCGATGGCGTTCTTGGCTGTGTTGGCTGCCTCAAGCTTGGTCTGATATTCTGACTGCCAGAGGTTGACCTGACCCGCGTTCGTGCCCTGCGTTCGCATCGCAGTGACTTCTGGGTCAGTGGGGTCAAACGTCATCTGACCCGCGGTCTGACCACCATTCGCTACTCGAACGACCTGTGAGGCGAACGGCTTCCCCATCTCAGGCTTGGTCGTGTTGAAACGGTCGTAAAGAGTGTCCCCTCGGACAGCGGTACCCTGTGTGCCATACAGCAAGAGATTGGAGCGGATCCTGGAAAACCTCTTCTGCCAGTAGAGCATGATGTCTGACAGAGCTGCGTTGAAGGTCTCCTTCTGGCCCTCCTCCTTATTCATGCTCACGAGGGAACCGGAAGCCACTACGATGTCCCCAAAGGACTGTTGTGCGAGAGTCCAGATCACGTCATAGGGGTTGGACCCGAAGAACACGTTACCAAATAAGTTACGCCCCAATTGTCCGGCAGTCTGTGTGAACGCCGGGTTGACGTTCATCTGGCAGATTTCCCACCACTTGAGAATGTCCGCACAGTTGATGGAGATAGTGTGCTCCCCACCGGAGTAGTTGTCACCGACGTCTGTGATCATCCCCCAGAAGATGGGGTAATACTGAGGGATGCCCTCAATGAGGTAGTACCCCTTGCAGTAGATTTCCACCTCCATCATCGGCGTGAGGAGGAGGTTCCCGTCGAAGTACAGGTCGTCTATGGTGTGTCGAGGGACAGATAGGCTGATGTTCGCTGACCCTGGAGGACTGTCCACGTTGAGTTCAACGGTGACATTGGTGATGAACTTGTTGAGGTCAAACTTCCGCTTGCACTGGGGGCACCCAATGATGTCTGACTCCCCGTTGATGTAGACCAACGCATCCGGAGCGGTCACGACCGTAGGTCTGACTCCAGGACGGTACGTGCCTTGGAAGGGGCTTCTTGCCATTAGGTTGCCAACGCCAACTGAGAGTTCAGGTCGCTCAGTGTACTGAGATAGGTGTTGCGGTCAATCGTCCCGATCCGAAAATCCTGCTCCGTAAGGCTGATCTCAGCCTGGATGCGTTGCTTCGTCAGTTTGGCGCCAGACTCGTTACCTGGCTTCTGAGGACTGGAGGCAACCAGAACATCGATGTCACCAAGGTCAATGACATTGGGATTGACCAGTTGATCGATGTCACCAAGGTCAATGACATTGGGGGTGACCTCATCCTCAGGGGAAAGAGTAACCTGCCCACCCAAGATGTCGCCCCCACCGGCAGGCAAGAAGGCTGAGGTCGTGTTGTTGAGTGCGAAGGTATTGTTGTTCCCTGTACCTTGAACAGGGGGGTTGTCCAGAAGGAACGTGGACCTCACAGTGAACTCGAAGGAGTAGTTCAGGGTGAATGGCTTGGTGTCGTCCTCCGTGACGTTGAAGCTGTCGAAAGAGCCGATGTACAGGGTGTTGTCGTAGTAGATGTAGACGGACCCCACCATGGACAGGTTGAGCCGCTTGTCGCTCTGGCCCATGTCGTTGAGATACAGCCCAGCGTTGTTTCGGTAGAGGAGGTACAGGGAGAGGAAGTTCTGGTACCCCAAGGAGAAGTTCCTGGCCATGCGGGTCAACCCGGGTGCGCCCACGGCCTTGGGGTCCTTGAGGCTCTTGGCCAGGGCATAGAAGCCTGCCACTGAACCTGAGCCTGAAATCTTGTCCTGTTGGTCTCCCCAGTGCTCGATGATAGGGCCGTTCCGACCCCAGTTCCCATCCGACGTGATCTTCTCAGCGGACACCGTGAAGGACGAGGGGTTCACCAGCATGCGTAGCGGAGGGGTGTTCCGCATGTTCTCCAGAGCCTTCTGAGTGGCTAGGATCTGCGCCCTCTGGGCATCCTGGAATCTCTTGCCCAAGTCTGTAGTGACGGTGATCTGAGTTGTGGCAATCTTGCTCAGGTTCTTCCGGCTCTCCATAGCCGCCGGGCTACCATCACTCACCCAAGAGGCGTTGACTTGGGGGGTACCTGTACCAGGGGGGAGGAGATCCCCTGGGCCGTAAGGTGAGCCTGGATTAAACCTATGTATGGGGGGAAGAGGTCTGTTACCTTTGACCCCTGCCCTTGCGATGTATGCCCCTGAGCTTTCCTTGTAGGCTAGAGCATCCGGGGCATGGAGGGGGGCTGGGTCCGCAACGCCCAGACTCACTCCTTGAGTAACCATAGTATTGGCCACTCTGTTCAACAAAGTAGGGTACAGGGGCTCTGGCCCTGACTTTTGGGTGCCACGGTAGTACACATCCACGGATGCCTCGTAGTACCCTTGTTGAGCCAGACCCGTTAAAAATCCAAGTGTGTCCCCTTGCTGTGCAGCCTGTATGGTGGCGGGATTTTTAGTGAGGAAGCTCAGGTAAGCTTTTGCCCCCTCTTGAGGGCTAGCGTAACTCTTATACAAGTTGCTGTCTGGAGGAGGCTGGCGAAACGTGGTGACCCCTGCCGGAATTGTTCGTGTAGGAGGCCCGGGTCTCTTTTCGGGAGGTGTGAGGGGTGCTCCACCCCCATAATTCCCCACGAACCCTACATTGTTATTAGGCCAACTGCCTCCAGTTTCCCGCAACGACTGTGCAACGTAGAATTGCAATTCCGTAGCAGTTGGTTCTCGGCCTGTCACTTGGACATAAGCATCCCGCATCGTCTTCCAAATTTGGGGGATGCTCATCTGTGTTTTGATGGGAGGCCCTTTATCGGGGCCTACCCCATCCGTTTGCCTAACTTGTCCTACATTGGTGGGGCCTGTACCGATTGGAATCTGGTACGGCCCCAGTGTTACTTGACTAGCGTTTGCTCCCGCGTTGTCCTGAATCGGGAGAGGAGCTGCCTCCTCAACAACTGTCTCCGACGTTTGCGATGTGGTCGTGACCGTACCAGTCGTCCCACTGGTAGCAGACCTGTCCAACAGCCTGCCAGTGACATTCGATGAAGGGGGCAGAATCCCGATGACGAAGAGCTTGGGGTTCCGGCCCCTCCTGTCTACCGCCGAGAGCGGGGTGAACTGCGAGTCGAGGCTATCCCTCTCAAGGGAGAGGTTGGAGTAGTACGTCAACAGCCCGGCATAGACGTTCGGAGGGTAGAAGTCCGCCTTGGTCTCGATCTGCTGGAAGATAGAAGCGTTGGTGTCGGCCATCTTATACCTCACGCCAGACGAGTGATGGGAGCGGTGAGGTTGACGTTCTGGCTCTGGAACTGGGGAGATCCACGGTTAAGCTGACCTAGGCTGAACTTGGTGAGCGTTTCCTCGACCTTGAAGGTCCAACTCAGATTGAACGAGAACGGGGAGGTGTCCGTCTCCTCTACCTCGAAAGTCCTGAATGACCCAATGTACGTCCCACGGTCGTACATGAGCATGATGTTCCCGTGTAGGACAATGTTCCCAAACGGGTCGTGGAGGGCGCCATTGTTCAGGAAGAGATCAAAGAGGTCTCGGTACCGGTCCCAAGCAATAGTCCGCTGACGCATCACTGACGAGAGACCATTGTAGATGTTCATGAAGGCTCCCGTGGAGCCCGAGGCTGTCAAGGTTGTTAGTTCATGCCCCCAATGCTGCTCCACGAACCCACCCCGTGTCTGGATTCTCTCGATCTTCTGGTTGAACCCCTCCTGGAAGTTGCTGGGGTTCACATGGAGGACCAGGGCATGGGGCATCAGCACCTTGTGGTTGTCAAAAGGGCTCGTGACCTGAAACGCCATGGCAATCCCGCTAGGCACCTGTGTGGCTGCGGGGTGGGTATACCCTGGATCTGTCCCTGGGCCATGAGGCCCCGGCAGGGACCTGAATGTCTGCTCGTTGGGTGAGGGAATTCGAGGCATATCAGTTCAGGTGCTCACGCCGCTTGTACTCATAGATGGCGTTGGTGGCCGCAACCTTGACCATGTTGGCAAGGTCAGACCCACCGATACCGTTGACGTTCACGGTGACGCTGGTGCCCCCTCCCCCAGCTCCTCCCTTAGGGACGATGGTCTCCCCCTTTCCGATAGTCGTGGGCATCTCTCCAGCCGGAGCCTTGAGGACCTTGGCAGTGCCATCTGGGTTCTGACCAGCAACGAAGCCTCCGGCTGCATGGGGCTTAGCCGCCTCCACCTTGCCCGCCACGAAGCTCTTGGCATCCCCTCCCTGCTTGTTGAGGGCAGAGGTGATTGCCCCGGCTGACATGTCCTTGTAGAGAGAATACTCAACCAGGGCAACTCGAATGGCATCTAGAACGGACTTCTCGATCACTGGACCAAGTTCGTTTGCTAGGAAGCTCTTGTCGAGCTTGACGTCTCTCTTGAGGATGCCCGCAAGAACGCCAAAGCCGTCCGTGAGGGTCATCTCACTTTGGTCCCGAATGGTCTGAGTTACTTCAGCGATCCCTGTGTCCTTGGTGGCCTGGCGGACTTCGTCCATCCCTTTCCGGATCGAGTCCAGAGCTGGCCCCTGTACCTCAGTAGGGGCTGGATTTACCGCTGGGGCTGCCGAAGCTGGCTTTGGGGGTGTGGCTGCTGACTCTGCTTCTGGCTCCGGGGCGGCTGCTGACTCTGTTCCCTGTGCTGCTGGCTCATCCCCTAAGCCAAGGAAATTCTCGATAGCCCCTGTGAAAGTGGGGGCATTTACATCATCTTCCCCGCCCGCACCAACCAGATTTTTTGCCGCCGCCCAGTAACCTGGTTTTTCAGGCTCTTTCGCTGCCTCCGGCTGCTCCGGCTTCTTCTCGTCCCCAAACCCAAAGAATTTCCCGATAGCTCCCTTGAACAGCTTCTTGGATAGTTTCTGGATGATGTCTATGAGTCCGTTAATCATCTGGAGGATAGGGTTCGTAATGGCGTAGGCCAGCTTGTCCACGAACTCCCCCACCCAGTTTGTTAGACTCCCCGCAATAATACCAACCTTTGCCTCAATGCTGACGATGTCATTCCCAATCTTCTTCTGAAGGACATACTGATCCTTGATCCCCTTCGCCTCATTCTGGGTAACCTTGGACATAGTCTCCATGATGGCGTTGGAGTCCTTGGCTTGCAATTGTGAGGCTGCATCAGCATCCGTCGAATTGATATGCAGACCCTTCAGGATGCCTTGCTCCTCTTTGGTGAGTTCCGCATTCGTTTGAAGTTTGGCAACGATTTCTCCCTTGGTCTGGTCCAAACTCATGTACGTCTCCTTCGCCATGAGCACCTGCTCATCGGACAACCCCGCAGCTTGACCCGCAGCCAACAGTTGCGCCCCCTTGAGGTCTTTGATGCTCGTCCCGTGAGTTATGTTCTTGATAGCAGCATCCATGAGGTCGAAGTTAGCTTTCCAGGAGTTGTCTGCCATTGCTGAGGCGGTATCTACAGCATCCCCACTAGCTAACTGCTGAGTACGCAGAGCTGCCCTATTGATGTCTGATCTCTGGCTCGCATTAAACTTGTTGCCCATCCTCGTAGCCATCTTAATCTGCCACTTGGATGTCTCCTCCGGACTCTTGTGAACCGCATCCAGCATCTCCTTAGTTTCTGCTGCACTCAACTTCAAGTCCCCAGCCATCTCCGTTAGTTTGCGGTCGCTATCCTTCATACCTATGGCGGCAGCCTTTGGCGTCCCAGCCATGATGGTGAGTTTCAGTCGTTCGGAGAGATCCTTATCCTTCGTCATGCCCACAAGGGACTGAGCGAACTTCTGAACTTGCTTGGGGTCCATCGCTTTACCCAGCATCTTCAACAACCGTGTGGTGTCTTCCAGTCGGTTGTTGTACAGGGTCATGTCATCACTCATCCCCCGAAGGATGTTGAAGAACTTGTTGGAGGCCATCCCAGAATTATTGGCAGCGTTCGTAATCGCCTGGAGTTTTAGCTGGGTTTTGTCCGCATCTATTCCCATGTCCGTGGTCATGTGGGACATGAGCTGGTTAACCTCCCCGATGCTCACTCCTAGACCCCTGCTAAAAACCACAGATGACTGCACCAATTGCTTGGACAGAGCCTCTACCGGCATGTTGGCCTTCTTGGCAGCGTCACCAATCTGCTTCAGACCCAAACCCTCAGCCGCAAGACCACTGATCGTTGATGTGTACATCTCCGGAGTGATGCCCAAGTCCATGTTGTCTAAGTCGTGGGCAGCATCTCGTACCTTCTTGATCGTGGTGTGGACATCCGCGAAGGCTGCGTTGACGTTTCCGGCATGGCTTGCCAGGTACGCTGAGGTGTCTGATGCCTCCAGTAGGGAAGCATTGAACTGTTTTATTCTGGAATCCAACTTCGTGATGATGTCGAACGCCACTGATAGTTGCCCCCCAAGAGCTGTCAGCACAGGCCCCATCTTAGTGAAGCCGCTCACAATCTTTCCCATACCCCCCTCGGCCATCTTCATGGCCTTACCTGCGCCAGCTCCAGGCACCTCAGGTTTCTCAGTTCGTTTGCGGAGAAGATGCATCCCAGCCAACATCCCCTTCCCTATAATCTTGGCAGCCGCACCGGCCGCAGCAGGAAGGTCATTGTTGAGGAGTGCCTTCAGAGGGGCGGTGAGTAATTCCCCTCCATCAGAGATGCTTTGCGCTATCCTGGCTGGCCTGGCCTCAGACTCCTGATATGCGCTCTCCTCCAGTTTTTCCTTCATGTCGGCGGCTGACTTCTCAGCCTCCTCCATTGTCCGCTTGTACTTGGAGGCTTCGCTGTCCAGTTTACCGAAAATATTCTGCTGTTCCCTCAGACCGGTGTTCAGGTTTTGGAGAATCTTTTCGTCCGCCTTACGGTCTTGAGTTATTTTGGCCTGAATGGCACGACCCATTTCCAGTGCGTCTTTGTCCTTCCGGTCAGTTTGAGTGATGACCTTCCCGATCTTGTCCTCTTGCTTGCGGTAGCCCCGTATCTTCCTTTCGAGATCCGCTCTCTTTTCAAGACCCCTCTTGTACTTCTCCTGTACCTTGCGTTGACTTTCCCCGATGCGAGCTATCTCCGACCCTAGATTCTTCTGTGAGTCTATTGCGGAGCTTACTGCATCCCGGTAAGCGCCTCGCATTTCCTCACCGAGCTTCTGCCACGCTTTACCAGACGTCTTGCTGATACGCTGTGACTCCTTATCGATACGACGAAGATGTTCCGAGATGGCCTTTTGAGCCTTGTGGAAACCCGCAATGGCATCCCGTGGATCTACCTCAACACCAAATTTAAGGATCTCGTCTTCTCTGGCCACGGTTACCGACCTCTCCAGGTGGTGCTACCTGGCTTCGCTGCGGGGAGAGGAACCGCCGTGGATGGGTCACGATCCGTCTCCGTCACGGTTTCAGCTCGGGGGATATTCCACTTGTCCATGAACTCGGTGTGCCTCTCATCATAGAGTTCAGGATAAACGATCTGCGAGGCGGCTCTCTGAGCATTGAGTTGCCGATGCCGTAGCAGTCTTGCCTGGACTTCTTGCGAGGAAAGCCCTTGGGTGAGGTCCGTTCCACCCAGCAACGGCTTACCCTCGAACTCCTCACGGTGCCTCTCGGCCACAGCCCGGAGTGCCGCTGCCTTGTCCTCGTACCCCTGCCGGACTCTCTGCTCGTGGGCCTCGATGACCTGATCGTGCCAATCCTTCTCTCCACGAAGGTCTGCCTTGAGCTGCTCCGACAACTCAGGAACCGTGTTGGCCACAGTAAGCACCTGACCCCCGACTCCATTGGACGGACCATCCATGGCCTCCCCAAGGAGTACATGTCTCAGGATCCTATCCCTCCGAGTAATCTTCTCAGTCCGATCCTTCTCTTTCCGTGACCGGTCGCTGGAGTGAATCTTGCTCATCCCCTTGCCGACAGTCGCCCCAGCAATGAACTTGGTGTTCTCCCAGTCAGCCTCGTACTGCCCTTTCAAGTCCTCAAAGTAATTCAACGCCCGCCACATGAGCTGTGCCCAGTTCATCCCTAAGACAGAAGTGCCAGGGATACCGCTGACCGCTGTGGAGGTCAGGTCCACCTCGTGAAGCTGTGCCCATCGGAGCCTAGATACGGACTCCATGGTGTACGCTTCGGTCAGGATCACAGCCTGATAGGCCCGCCGATTGATCTCCGAAAGATACCGAATCACCTTCTGCTTGGCCGCAACAGGGAGTTCCTTGAAGAAGCTCACAAGCTCGGGCTGGAGCTTGTCCCTGTCCTTCAACATGTTCTGGCCGTCCACCATCAACACCCCAAAGGTCAGGAACAGGTCGTTGTAGTTCTTGGTTGTAGTCCCCCCTGCCATCAGCCGAATCAGCTCGAACTCGTGATGGTTGATTGACTTGAAGACGAATAGAACGTCGTTTATCTCAGCCGACTGAGTGAGAAAACCATGGAACAGCATCGGGTCTACGTCCTTGTAGACCTCCGGATTGACCTCAGGAAAAGCCTGAGGTGCCGAGAAGTCGGCATCCTCGCCTTCAACCTCTTTCTGAAGTGACCCCTGCTCCTCCTCGTAGGTCCGGCCCGGGTCAGCCATAGCTCAAGCCCGTCGTGGCGGACTGTACCTCGGATTGACTCCTGCTACGGGAGGGCGGTCCACGGGTACAGGACCACCTGAAATGGGTCGCTTCAGCTCTACAGCCTCTACAGAGGGCCTTTGAGACGTGACAGGTGCCGGAGGAGGCTCCCCCTCCAAAGAGGCTATCTGAGCGGCTCTGGAAAGGTTCTGGACAGGGGTTGCTGACTGTCGAATAGCCTCCGGGACAGGTACCTTCTGTGAGGCCGATACCTGGACCGGAGCCGAGGACTGGGCCGGAGCTGGAAGGTCCACAGACCCTTGGTTCATAGGTGTCCGATTCCTCATCAGGTCGCTCACTGAGGAATCCTCTTGCGGAATCGGAGGCTGAGGTACTGGCTGAGCCTCTGTCTCCACCTCGGCTAGCTTGGCCGCTGCGGCATCCACCTCAGCCTGTGATACCTTTGGAGCCAACCCAGACTCCCCCAGAGTCCGGATCAGTAGCTCTCCAGGGATGCTTTCCCCAAGCTCACGAACCTCTCCAAGGAGCCGACGAAGCTTATCCTCGTCCGTCTCCTCAGCGATGTCGAACTGGATACCTTCCTTGGCCTTCTCCTCAGCCTTGATCAGAAGCTCCGCAAACTTCCGCCAGGCTACAGTGATGGCCTCACGTCCCCAGGTCTTGAGGAACGTATCCCTGACCCAAGCATGCTTCTCTAGCTTGACCGGCTTGCCATCCTCTTCCTCAATTTCAATGAGGTTCACATCCCGGAGGTCTACCCCATCGATCTCAACGATGGCTCGGCAGAGATGCCCAATCTGAAACCCGTGAAGGTAGGCCACATCCTCCAGTTCACGAGTCTCGTCCCCAATAGCCTCGTACTCCTCGGGGGTGAGGCTCCGAAACACGAACGAGCAACCCGCGATAATCACGGGTTGCTCGATCAGCCCTACCTTCTTCGCCTTCTCAAGGGCAGCCTTGAGCTTCTTTGCTTGTAAAACAGCCATCTTCATCTCCTATTCATTCGGGAGACGACGATGAGCCGGAAGGCAGTATGTGATTTAAATCTGCTCTCCGGCTCAAAGCCGTCGAGTCACAACACTATCCTAGGTCACGCTGTGACTATAAGGTAGCATTCGCGTTCGCAGTGTTGCCACTGGCGAACCTGAGCGAGAAGCCGGTGCCGGACGAACCGTTGGCCGCAATCGGGGCCAAACCGGTATCCACGAACTCACCGTACTGGTCCGTACCAGAGATGATGTCCGTCACCATCGCCTGAGAGTTCTCAGCAACGATGGCCGCATCCGACGTGTACGAGGTGCCATAGCTCGACAGCCAGCAACCCTCGAAGAAGGTCAGAAGCGCCTTCACCGTCGTGATCTTGGCTCCCTCACCACCACCGTTGGAAACCTGCTGCTGCGAGGCGTTCTTCACCGTCACGCCCTCAAGGTCGAACTTGGAGGCAATCTCGGAGAACACCAGCTCTTGCTTGATGTCGAAAGGCCAGCGGTGGTGACGTAAGGACCGAACAAGGCCCTCAACTCCACCCTTGTACCCAAGAGCCTGGAACACGTTCACCGCGTAGAGCAGGGTCTTGTTGATCGAGAGCGTCATCGGGTCCGTCACGCTGGGGACCAACTCGGCCACCATATCACCGAAACCAACGCCACGGATCGGGTCAACCGTCCGAGACTCGTCAGTGGTGAACTCAGAGAGTACGCCGATCTGCTGGAAGGCTTTCTTGCCTACCATGTATCCGAACACTTTGTTCTTTTGGCTTACAGCAGCACGGGTATTTGGTGCTGTGCCCATCCGGTACAAATAGTTTGACGTGTCACTGGGCTTGGCCATGGTGTTACTCCTACGCGGCTATAGATGGTTTCTTAGCCCCACCTAACATCACGAAAATCAGGCGATTGTTCTTCCGAGAGTTGCAAGATCGACATTATCAACCACGTGTGTGCCACCCTTCGAAAGGGGGATCACATGGTCCATTGTAAGCTTTTGGTCAGCCAGCACCGGATTCAACCGCCCTGCTTGCCCTTCGAGAAGAAGATCCCGTGGATTGCATTGGCCCGAGAGGCAAGCTTGTTCAGGTCCGCCTGAACCCACGACTGGGTGAAGTCCGCATCCCGAAGGATACCCGCCACCTTGGTGGAAACCCCATGCAGGTCTTGCTTGGCCCTGGAGGCGTTGAACTTCTTGCCAGCCTGAACCAGGGTATCAACCCGGTCGTTCGTCTCTTCGAGGCAAGCCAGGATCTCTCCGGCCACCGTCGAGTTCTCCTGGAGAACATCATAAGCCAGCTTCTGGTTCTTGGACTGGTTCGGGCTCTGGATCTTGTTGGCGGCCTTGATGAAGTCCTGCCGAACAGTCTCAATCCCGTTCGTCTGACCAGACGCGGCCTTGCGGGCAAGAACGCCAAGAATCTTCTCGGCCTGGGAAATGGATGCTTCGATAGCTAGGAGTTCATTCATGGGATTCCTCGTGGAGGTCTGCCCTAGTGAGGGTATAAAAGAACCATCGGCTAGCCGAACCCTGATGGGCTTCAGCAGGTCAAACATCTGGTCCAGGTCCACGGAAGCGGTCGTTTCCCCGTAGAGGAGGAACGAGTCAAGGGACTTCCGGAGGGGCTGACGGGTCAGGGCTCCCAGGAACCGTGCGACACTGACCGCCCCCAGGGTGAGTTTTTCCCCATTGGGCAGCTTTACCCAGTCCGTATTGCCGTCCGTTCCGACTGTCACCATCACCGTAGCCATTCACTAAGGGACGGCTGACAAGGGCTCTATCAGACCCGGACCAGAACCTCGGTTACATGACTCGGTAGAAGGAGCGTCCCATCCTCCGGTCCCCAGAGCCACAAGGACTCCCCGATCCACCCTGGCAGCTCTCCCATGGCCCTCTCAGCATCGTTCAGGATGCTGGCAGCCTTGGGTAGGTCCAGGGCAACAAGATGGCTCTTACGGGCTCCTAGAACGGCCCTACGCCCCTCTGGAGAGGCTGGCCCGAACAGGAGCCCCCGAAGGTGCCCCAGCCGGTAAAGCTCCGTCCAGCCCTCGACCATTGAGCCTGCGAGGCCCTCGGCCAGGATGAACCCGTTGGTGCCCACATCCAGTACCCGAGGTGGGTTGACCTCCCCTGGCATCGAAGGCAGAGTCCCCTCCAGGACGTACTGCCGTAGCCATTCCACGACCAGCTTGATGCGGTCCCCTCGCCCATCCTTGCCCCCAAGGAACCCCCTGGCAAACGAGATCAGCCGAGACAAGTCCCTGTCAGCATGAGCTAGCCCAGCCGGACCAAACCTCCCAAGGTCGCACCCAAACACCACGGCAGCCATATTTGGGTGGATAACTAGTTTGCGATCCAGAAACAGGGCCAGGATGAGCACCTCATCGATGTCCTCAATCTCCCTGGCAACTAGCTTCAGAGGTAAAGGACGCCCGAAGATCAGGTCACGATAGAACTGCTGGAGAGCCGATTCCCCAAACTTTTCGGGGTCTGACCTGTAAACGAATGTCGTTTCGGAGGGCTCGAAGTCCCCCAGGGCAATGACTGGCTCGGTCTGCCCCCTCGGCAAGGAGGCGTCAATGACGACCTGGAGCTGCAATTCTTGCACGGGAAAAGCCTACACCAAGTTGATCCTAAAGGCCCTTGAAACGTATCCCCTTCACTATGTCCCCGAAGTACCCTAGAACCCCCCATTTGCCGTACAGTCCTGGTGGCACGTCGGATGACCGCCGGATCTCTTCGGTCGAGGCATTCCTCTGCACCCCTGTCGTCCTGACCGAGAAGCTTGACGGAAGCAATGTCTGCCTGGAGAAGGAAGCCTGCTTTGCCCGGAGCCACGCAACGGCCCCGAATCACCCGAGCTTCGATGCCTTCAAGGCGTTTCATGCCTCGGTGAAGGGCCAGATCGGTGATGGTATTCAGGTCTTCGGTGAGTGGGTCTATGCCAAGCACAGCATTTCCTACTCGGACCTCTCGGCCTACTTCCTGACCTTCGGCGTCCGTGACCTCAACAAGGGCCTCTGGGCCTCCTGGGAGGAAGTGGAACTCTGGTCGGAAACCCTCGGGGTCCCCACGGTCCCGGTCCTGGCTCGTGAGCCTTGGCTCAACCGTGAGCACAAGATTCGGGATCTGGTCGAGACTCACTCCGAGATGCCCTCTCGGCTCGGTGGCGGTCCTCGTGAGGGAATCGTCCTCCGTGTGGCGGGGGAGTTCAAGGACGAGCAGTTCTCAACCTCCGTGGCTAAATGGGTACGGAAAGATCACGTCCAGTCCGAGGAGCACTGGAAGAACCAGCAGATCGTCCGGAACGCCCTGAGGTAGCTGCTGTCTGCACTCAAAGCCGCTGTACTCGCTCCATGTCCGTCAGGAATTGGTCTTTATTGAAGTCCATCGTCGTCTACTTTCGGGGGAGGTCCAGGAGAACTTCCGCTAGCTCAGCGGCAGAATATCTTCGGCCTCCACCTCCACCCCCACCCCAGCCCTTGGCCTTGACCATGATGTCGATGACCTGGCTGATGTTCCTCTTGGAGATCCGTGCCAAATCATCCCGTCCAGGGACAGTGTTCAACCCTGTGATCCTATCCAGCCCATACTCGTGCCAACCATTGTTGCTGAGCCCTCGAAGAAGTTTCTCTGCGAAACCCACTTGCTTCTCCGTGGCGTCGTTCGGGCCGGGAGTGAAGACCTTGGGTTCTGCATCCTCTTTTTCGGCCTGTGACCAATCGAGCTTCAGGGGTGGCGGGGTTGCAGGCTGCTCAACTACAGGCTCATCCCGACGAACCCTCCTTGTAGAAGCCCAATCCTCCCAGAACGTATCGTTGCTCTCATACTTCTCGATGAGGTCTTCAACTCGGTCTTGGAGTGAAGTCCTCCAGCCCTGAGTCCGCTTGACGATGGGGGCCTTCCCCTTCTCCAGTGGCCGACCGTCCTTGGAGCTGAGGAACTGAATCCGGATGGCGTCAGAACCTACTTCTGCTCCCATCCCAGATCGCACCGTGACCGAGGACCAAACTCGAATGTCCACAGCGGGACCGAGCTTGAGGTCGTAGTAGTATTCGTTACGAGAGGAGCCCTGCTTTGGGTGCAGACTACGGAAAGCCCTCTTCAGGAACTTCTCCATGTCCTCCAGTGAGACTTCGGTAAAAGTGGCGGCCATGACTCAGTTCACCTTCCACGCATCAGGGATGACACCCTCGTATTCGGAAGCTGTTCGCTCTAGATTACCTTGAACCTCAGGGGACAGCTCGATAGGGGGGTTCGCTCCTGGCTTCTGCACGTTCTCGCCAACCCTGAGGCCAGCCTCACTCACGAATGGGGATATGCCTGCTGCCTTGCCGCCTACAGCCTTGGGGCAGACTATCGTGAGATTCACCGCTGCACGGGTAAGAGCAACATAGCCCAGGCGACGTTCAGATTCCATCTCCTGCTTGCGAGCCTCTGGGTCAGGTGGGGGCTGACCAGGTTTCACCGGGGGCTCGAAGGGGAATTTGCCCTTGGGCATCTGGACGTAGCAGTTAGTCCATTGAGCACCTTTGACACTGTGAACAGTTGAAATAAAGACTCCTGGTGGAGCTTTCCGCTGCTCTGGGGGTAGAGCTGCCTGTTCTTTATCCCACTTCGTGATGTCTACCCTAAGCTCACGAGCACGGCCAGCATAGCGATCCATCTTGGCCTTGAAGCCATTTGGAGTGTTGGGGTCAGTCAAGAGATCCCCAGGGTCAGTGGGGTCTTTTTTGGCTAGCTCATACAGGAAGCCGATGTTCCCCAGACCCTCTGTATCGTCCTCGTCATCCCCTTCGGCATCCTCCCCAACAGCATCCCGAAGGTCTGCCTTGAGGCTGTCACGGAAAGTCTGCTCAACATAAGAAGCCTTACCTGAGTAAGGATCCGTCACAGCAACCAACCCTGTCATTCCAAGGATCTCGTCAAACATGTCCTTGGTTGTGTATTCAGGGTTAGCTGAGTTTGCCTGCATCTCGGAGATGCCTCGACCGATATCCTCCAGCTTTTCAATGGCCTTGTTGAACTTGAACCCGCCCCGCTGCTTGGTCAGCTTCTCTGCCAACACTGACTGAAAGCCGGGGTCACCCAGTGCAATGAGGGGGTTGACCGTCTTGATGTCTTGGCCATTCCTTCGAGCATAGGCCGAGATGGATTCTTGAACAGCAGCAACCCCCGCATCGGGAGCCACGAAGAACCGGTTCGGCTTGTTGATGACCTCCCCAAGGGCATTTTGCATCTTGGTATAGTCATCCCCTGTGGCAAGCTGCACATAGCTCAGGAACGCTTTCGTCTCTGGAGACCCTAGAAAGCTGGATGCACCTTTGCGGGCGTAGGGAACGCCACGAATGATACAGGCCGTCTCGTAGGAGTGCTGTTCCTTGTTGGTCCTGGTCAGAATGGCGTTATCCGCCACATCCCCACCTGTCTCGATGTTGGACTTGATCTCCTCGACAACACCCAATGCGGCGTCAGCCTCATCCAGAGGACTGGAAATTCGGATAGAGCCTACGCCCCGAACCTTGGAAGGGGACGGGACAGCCTCCATGTTCATCCTTCCGTCATTGTGAGCGATTAGCTTGTTCGCACATTCCACGATCTCTGGCTGGCAGCGGTAATTCGTGCGGATGGTGCGGACAGTCCAGTCCTCCTTTTGAGCCCTCCCCAAAAAGATATCCGGACGTGCCCCTCTGAACTGGTAAATCGCCTGGTTCGGATCTCCAACCATCCAGACGGACTTACCTTCGGAGGCGTCTTTGATGTGCTCGGACATCATCTCTGCAATGTCATTTTGACAGGCGTTAAGATCCTGACACTCGTCGATTAGGATGTGGTCATACACCCCCTGAAGGGTCTTCCGAACCAAGGGCTCACGCTTCAAAATGTCACGGTAGATTTTGAGCATGTCGTCAAAATCCCCGAGCCTCTGGTCATTGGGTCTCCAACGTCCCATGAAGGACTCATACCCCTTGGAAGTTTTGCAAGGGGGCTTCCAGCCTGGAATCGAACCTTTCAAGCCCTCATACATATCGTACCAATCCGCAGCATCTACCTCGTCCTCTGTACGAGCATCCGCTTTGGCCTCAGCGGGAGTGACGTTGTTCCCCGACCACTTGCTCTTGGCCATCAAGACGTTCTTGAGCTTCGGGATCTTTCTCTCCTGAGGAGAGTTCGCTGGAAAGCATTCACCCCATACTCTCTGAACTGCCCGAGCTACAGAACCACCCCCCTGAACGAACCCTCCCTTGTCCTGTCCCAGACCCATGGCACTACGCTCAGACGGCGTACCATACTCACCAATGAACTTCCGGAAAAGGGAGTGCATTGTCCCGACAGACATCTGTTGAAGTGTTTCCCCACTCGTAGCTGAGCCAATCTTCTGCTTCAGTTCATTGGCCGCCTTCGCGTTGAACGACGTGACCAGGATCCGGCTGGGGTTAACCCGCCGCTCCTTGACCAGGTACTCAACGCGAGCGACTAGCGTGGTTGATTTTCCGGATCCGGCGCCTGCCGACACCAACACACGACCATCCGTGAGTGCCGCAGCTCTCTGCTCATCATCCAGCTTACGGAGGGAGTCCGGCACGTTCTGTGGCTTCGAGGGATCTCCCATGGCAGCGGCAGCAGCCGCTACAGCGATACCGACGGTCTCTGCCCTGGTTGGAGGTGCATCGGACTCCCCAGAGGTATCGATGGCCTTCTTGGCAGCCTTGGTAGCTTCTTGTTCTACCTGGTTCAGGACATCTACCTGGTTCGCAGAAGCCTCTTCAACTCCCTCTGCACCACTGGCCCCAGCGGACTGGATCTGTTGGTTCAGGAGAACACTCGCCTGGTCTACCGCTTCCTTGGACCCCGCATCAATAGCGTTCTTAGGGATCTCCCTCTGCACAGCCGTCTTGGCTGCCAGGTCAATCCAATCCCGCAGCCTCACGTTCTTCATCGTGATGGCGGCAAACTTGTCCAGAGCCACGTCCGCATCATCGATCATCGAGGCCGACATAGCCTCACGGATTTCCTTGAGAGCCCGGTTCGTTTGGAACACGGCCCTCTGGGTCACCGCCCCACCACGGGACAGGACCGTCCGAAGGAGTAGTGCCCGACGACCAGCATTCTGTGGATTGATCGCCCGGATGACCATGGCCCGCTGGAGGAGCTTCTTGTGGGACTCCGAGGGAAGGCTCTCACTCATCGCCTTCTCGACAGCCTCCCCGATCATCGCATCCGAGAGACGAAGGAGGCGGATGCCCCGGTGGGTCACCTCGTCCTGGGGTTCGCTTCCAGTCGCTTCCTCCACGTACCTCATGTACGTATCCAGAGCGAGCACGAACACCACGTACTCCGCGATCTGAAGGTCACCGAAGTCTTCATCGGCTGCAACCCTGCGAGTTAAAGCCTGACGAACGGCCTGACGGACGATGGATTCTTCCACGATGTTAACCTTCCACTACACCGGGGCATAAAAAACTAACCGGAGTACCCCCGGAACGGTGTATCTTTCCCACAGGTTGATCCCTGTACGCCCTGGAGCGTAGTAAAACGAGCCGAATGCACGTCCGCTGGAAGACCAGGACCCTGGCCACGAATCGGCAGACAGGGGAGCCCCTCTGCCCCCATATGAGGGTCAAGAGGCCCGTCACCCTCACCCCCGTGATGATGACCGTGGAACAGAGGAAACAGTCCTACGCCTGGCGTCTAGGCCCGGCAATCAGGCGTTGCTGCCTGGCCCACGGACTGGCCCAGGCAGCCTGGTGGTGGGAGGTGGACCAGAGATGGAAAGACCTGGCTCAGACGGAGCTAGAAGACCCTGAGCTAGCAGCAGCCCTCCTCCAGCAAAAGACCGCCATCAACCAGATCCTCGAAACCGTCGTCCCTCGGCCCTCGAAACAGGACCAGCGGGAGTATCGAGATTTCAAGAAGCTCTACCAGGTGCCCCGGAAAGTCAAGATCCGACTCCCTGCCTTCGCCAAGACCCTGGGAGTCCACTGGCCCTGTACCGAGAACGACCTGAAAGCCGTCTGGAGAAAACTCGCCCTACAGCATCACCCCGACCGAGGGGGTCGCCAGGAAGACTTCATCAAGGTCAAGGCCGCCTACGACCAAGCTTGCGAACGGCTAGGCTGATGCTGATAGAGCCAACCAGTGACCCAGTCTGGACGAAAAGAGCAAAGAAGCTCCAAGCATGGCTCCGGGAAGTTGGCCCGAAGTCGAGTGCGGAGATTCACCGTGAACGCAGAAAATGGATGTTGGGCAATGCCTCCGGGGTCGTAACCAACATCCTGGCCTACGCTGACGGGGTACTGATTCAGCACATCAACGGCAAGTGGTTCGCCATGCCAGTCACCTCAGCCGAGATCAACAAGGCGGCGATTGGTTCTCGAACTGTTCCGTCACCTGAGGAATGTCCGGCTGAATCCGTATCTGCCGGGGTCTCGTGTCCGGAACAATCCGAAGGTCGTCCAGAGCCGGACGAGGATGGTCTTGCCGACAAGCCTCATCCACCAGACTGTTCCACATGATCCGAGGGATCTCTACGGTACCGTTCTCCCAAGCCTGGACCTCGGGTAAGGTAACCCCAAGAAAGGCTGCTGTGTCCGCCTGGGTCTGCTTGATAGCCTCCCGGATGAAGGCGAAGAACTGGCTGTAGGGGATCCCCCATCGTCCCAGAGTAGTGGCCGCCCTCAAGTAGGAGGCATCCTGAGCCGCTTGGGAGAAGTCCGATGGCCCAGCAGCCGACGAGATGCCCTGGAGCTGGGCCACAAAAGAGATGCCCGTTGTCCCCACAGGCATCAGGAGGTCAGCAATCACAGGGATCCCAGCCCTCACGGGGTAGATGACCGTCCCTGGAGGCTTGGGCATTACCGGCATCGCTAAGCCGATTCTACAAGAAGTTCCCACACTGTTCGACTTGGGCCTGCCGCTACAGGCGGTAGTGGTGCTTCCCTCGTGACTTCGGAGGTCCACCACCCTCGAATGGTGGGGGTGGCCGGAGCAAGGGTCCGCACCACAGCGTCCAGGATGGCATCGGCTTTCGACCTGATTGACCGTTCCCCCTCGACCCCCCGCTGAATATGGACTTCATGGGTCTCAAACAGGGGACTGGGCATGATTCCAAACTCAGGGATCAAGAGTCTGGGCGAACCCCCTATGATGAGGGTAACAGCTCCCCCTATACCAGTAGTTCCGACACCGGTTCCACCAGTGATCAGTAGGCTACCCCCGAATCCCCCTGGAAGTATGTCCCCGTTCCGGTTCGGCGTCTCAGGGTTATTGGCCAAGCCTAAGATGTCGTGCCAGTCACCCTGGCTCAGCATCGGGGGTGTAGCCCTTACAGGCGGCCAACGATCTAGCTCCTCTCGTAGTGCAGCAAAGTGCTCCCGAGTCAGGGGGACGTCGGCCGCCCAACCGTGGCGGTGAGGAGAGGCGATGGTTCCAGCATCATGTGCCCTCAGGGTCGAGAGGATCTCAGCATCCGTCTGGTCTTGGACTTGCCGAAGAAGGGTCTCTATCTGTTGCTCTAAGAGGTCCGGCATAACTCAATTGAGAGTACGTCCCTGCTTCTTGGGGACAACTTGAAGTTTGGGCTTACTGTGATGCTCCGACTCGTAAGTGGGTAACCCAAGCCAGATAGCACATTCTTCAACGTTGTCTTCCTCGTCCACTTCATCCACCTGGTGAAGTGAGACCCCACATCCCCAAGTCTTGTCCTTGTAGAGCACTAGGTCGATAGCCCAAAATCCGTTGAAGGTGTCTGAAAACCACGTCCAGGTGGTCTGCCCATCCTCCTGGGGCTCGGGAGTAGGCCCCGAAGGATGTAGACAGAACTGCGGGAGATTGCCCCGCATGGGGTCTTGGTAAGTGAAAACCCCACTCGGTTCCCAGTCCTCACCCTCCAACTGGCGTAAGTCACCCGATGCAATGACAAGGATCAGCTTCTCAGGGTAGAGGTTGGCCTGGAAGCTGACGAACCCCTCCATCCCTAGTTCGATGAGCATAGAGAGGGATACTACACCTCGGCCGTGACCCCATGAGCCGCCTTGAGATGGCGAGCTAGAGTCACGGCCGTGTGCCCACATAGAAGACAGATTACGGTCTCTTCCATGTAGCCGAGCCTAAGCCCGAAACTACCAACCTGTCAATCTTCTTTTGTGGGCTAGCTCTCAAGTACCCGAAATGATTGAATTTAGATCCTTGCCCGAACGTTGAACGTGCAGACAATATACAAAAGTGGGAAGACAGGCTGAAAATACGCCGTGAACAGAAGGACTGTAGGGTCATCCGGGCTCACGTCCGCCGAGATACCCGTGTAGGCCGACACGATCTCAGCCTGGACGAGCTGGTTGAAGAGCGAGGTCATGGTGACCTCGACTTCATTCGTCCTGGAGGCCAGGAACTTCGTTCCGATGAAGGCATCCAGGACGATGCGGCTCTGCTGCTGGACATAGTCAGCGATCTGAGTAACCGTCGGGAGACGGGTCAGAACGTTGCTCATGTCCGTGGTGAGGCCCTGCCGGACCCGGATGACCGGGTCCAGGTCTTCCAGGATGGTGATGCCCGCCACTGCCGTCTGGTTGGCCTCCACAGGGTCCAGGATCCGGGGGAGCCGGGTGAAGCCCTGGAGGATCCTGCGGGTGTACGGGGTGGCAACGTCCACCGCCGGGCTCGTGACAGCACCCGCCAAGGCCGCAGCCAGGAAGGTACCATCGACAAGCTGCTCGTAGCTCTCACCCAGCTCGTTGTTGAGGGTCACAACAGCCGAGTCGGGGTAAACCGCGACCATGCGGTTCGAGAGCAGGGACTTGGCAATCGTCTGCGCGTTCGACGGGGAGGTGCCAGAGGCAAACCCGATGAAGCCCATACGCTCAGCCTGGTTCCTGATGTTGCTCTGTGTCTCGACGTGCTGGAGCAGGTAGGTGTAGACCTGGGTGCTCGTGGTCAGAGGCACCATGATGTCCGGCTTGACCTGACCCGCCAGCGGGATGGCAAGCTCCTGGATGGCCTGGATGAAGGAGGCATCCGACGCCTGGTTGGTGTTCGGCACCTTGAGTACCTGCTTGATACCCACCAAGACCGCCCCGTTCAGGATGGCGAGGTAGGCAGCCAGGGACACCCTGTTCTCAGCCGCAAGAGGACCGAAGTTCGCCTCGATGGTCTTGAACTGCTGGTACAGGTGAGCCGAGAAGTCCTGCTTCATGAAGAAGTAGGTGATGTAGTAGAAGTCACCGATTGCAGGCTCCAACCCACCTGGGTTGAAGGTACGGACCGTTGCCGTATCGTTGACTCCCACGTTCACCGTATCCGTCACGATGGTCTCGATACCAGGGACAGACAGGTACGGGATGGCTGGATTCACGTTCCAGGTCGTGGACACAGCCATCGTGAAGAAGCCTGCCGCCGTGTAGCTCCCCGTGGTGGCCGGGAGGATCGTGAACCGTAGACCCGTCCGAGCATCCGTGTAGGTCTGGCCCGGGGTACCCTCCCCATCGGAACCTGCCGTGGGGTTAGACGAGGAAACCGTGTAGTAGTCACGGGCATCCTCTCCATTGTCCCCGGAGGTACCCACCACAATCCCAGTTCCAGTGGTGCTGTTGAAGGCATCGGCCGAGCCAGTGGCGAAGGCCACAGACGAGGTTGCGGCACCCGTGGTGAGAGACTCGATGGTGACGTAGGTGGCTCCACTGATGGTCGAGGCGTAGGCAATTCCTGCTGCTTGGGCGCCTCCACCGAGACCCGTTGAAGTCAGGAACGTTGCCGTTGCATTCAGGGCATTGACCACTTCCTGAGCCGACACATTCGTAGCCCCTACCGAGTCACCCTCGTTGAATCCGAGGATAGCAAGGGAGTTCGAGGCCAGGATGGTGATGCTGGAACCAGGGTTCGTGGTCTGGCTGGTGAGCCGAACCTTGTTCACGTTCGCCAGAGTCCCGACAGACGCCACTGTACTGAGCACAACAGCGTTGATGTCAGTGACGATCTGAGCTGCTGTCCGTGCCGCTCCAGCGGTCAGAGGGATGACGTAGTCAATCCCGTCAATCCTGAGGTTGAGTTCGTCTGTGACCCCGAGGTCAATGGCGAAAGGACCAACCTCCGAACCCAGGATCGTCGCAGCCTTGTTGAGAGCGTTGGGGCTGCCCGAGGCCGACTGGAACGTGGAGAAGCCCAGAGTGCTTTCCACTGTGCCCTGACGGATCGATACTGCCGAGATGTGGTCAAATCCACCTGGCAGGGCACCTGGGGTAGAGTAGCTTCGGAGGACGAAAAACGCATCGCCACCAGCTCCACCAACCTGGACAAAGTTGGCCAGGTTGTTCGGAGCCGTTCCTAAGAACGTGGCATTGGCGTCGATGGCTGTGTTTATCGCCGCTGCGATGAACGTCAGGGTTTGTGCCCCGGCCGTGAGTGTGACGGTGATGTCCACACCATCGATGGTCAGCTCCAAAACGTTATTTGGAGAGGCAGGGATCGTGATGCTCGACACCGCACAGGGCACGGGATCGCTGACCAAATGTCCTCGACGAGCCGTGTTGAGATTCGTCGTGACGGTGGCGCCGTTGAGGATAGTCCTCCACTGGTCAGAGTACGTCGTGTAGAACGAGTACGGCTGGGCTCCACTGTTCGTGAATGCAGCGTTCTTGGCCGTGGCCGTTCCGAACGTGACCGTAACCGTCTCGTCCACCGGAGCCCCAGCACCCGTGTGGAACGCATCCGTGATCTGCTCCACACCACGGGGCCACTGGACGATCTGGGAAAAACCCGTCTTCGCCCCGAACCGGATCTGCCGGAGGTTGGTCTGAGTCGAGGTGGCGAACACCTCGAACTGACCTGTACCCACCGCACCGGCAACCTTGTTGGTCAGGATGAAGGTGTCGTCCGAGATACGGCTGTACCAGAACGTGCAGTAGGCGTTGTAGTCCGGAGGAACAGGGTTCTTCAGCGTGACGGTCCGGGTCGAGGAATCCACCTCGATGACCTCCACCGCTGAACGGCCGAGTGCATCCCTGAGGGTTCTGCCCGTGAAGACCGTCACGAGATCCGGACGATTGGTGTTCAGACCAATCCGCTGGTTCGTGATGGCCAGGTACGTGGACTGCCCGAGGGGCGTGTCACGGCCGTTACCCGTCGTGGGTACTTCGGGAAGGATGAACTTGGTCGTAGAGACAACGGCAGGAACCACCGTCGTATCCACGTACCGAGGAGAGGCTGTGAGGAAAATCTTGTCGTCTACCAGGGTCGGTAGAATCTGGGTGTCGTCGAACACCTCAGCTCCCGGCGACCGGAGAGTAGAGGCCACCGACACACTGGTTCCCCAGTGAACGATGGAGACATCCGGGCTCGGATTCGAGATCACGAAGTCCTGGTCCTGGATGTAGTCCGACCGGCCCGGGGAGAACCCGCACCGGACAACCGACGTGACCTGCGTGTTGGGCAGGTAATCGAACGTGTCTTGCCAGGTGTTGAAGTAATACTGAATCGTGACAAGCGAACCCGGGGCCGGAGCCGTGGGCAGGGTCACAATCCCGTTCGTACCGTCAACAGCCGTCGGGATGACCTGGAGGCCATTGACCTTGGCCACTACCTTGGAGGGATCCGTCGTGGTGATACCACCATCAGAGCCGTCCACGATGGGCCGCTGGAACACCCTGAAAGCCAGGTTGCGGTTCGTCGCAGTGTTGGGAGCAAAGCCGAGTGCCCCGTTTGCATTGCCGGTCCCCATGTTGAGGGACGAGGCCGCAAAGAACCGGACATGCTTCAAGCCAGCGTTGTCCGTGAACACCTGAGTCGAGAGACCCGTGATCAAGGAAGCGTCGATGATAGCCTTCAGGGCCGTGGCCGTGTAACCCGTGCTGGGGGGCAACGTAACCGTGGTCGTCACACCATCCACCGTGATGGTGAAGGTATCGGTCGTTCCAACCGTGATGATGAAGTTCTCGGCCGCCGGAGTCGTGAGGATGGCCTGAGTGGTTGTAACCTGCTCGGAAACGTCATCCGTGATGATCGTGTCGGAACGGTGGAAGTAGTAGGTGCAACGGACGTCATCCCCGACCTGGGCAGGCACCTGAAGGATGACATAGCCATCCGAACCCTGGACCCCGCCAACGGCCACTGGAACGCCATTGATCGTGCAGGAAACAGCCCTGGAATCGTTGGTCACACGGCCGAAGCCCTGGCCGTCAACGATGGGATAGTTGCGGACACGGAACTTGGTCAGAAGACCGTTCGCTGAGCCGAGAATCGGGTTGGCCGGATTCGTGTCATCCACTACGAACCGCTGGCTGTCATCCTCACGGACGATCTGCTGGTCCAGGTTCGAACTTGAGCCACGAACCATCTCCAGGTCGAACTGCTCTAGCTGCTCTTGACCGACCCCGATTACGAACGGGATGCGGAGACCAGCGACCAGGTTGGCCGCATTTGCCTCAGTCAGAGAGCGAGTGTAAACGCCCGGAGGCACGTATGTTACGAAAGGCCCTAAACTCATGGTATTCCTCGACTTTTCAGTGGTCTGTCTTTTGAATCTTCATCTAGGGGCGTTCATCTGGGATCTGGGTCTGGTTCTACATATCGGGGGTTACAAGTGGAATCGTGCGAAAAGCGTATCCGTACTGCTTGGAATACCGCTTAGCCGACAATGGGCGACGTACACTGTTGTAGAGCGACCGCTAATCACCTCGGCCATCTTCTACCAACGACCAGGCCAAAGACGGATTATTGATCCCCGTCAGACACAGCCTCCTCGACCCTCAAACGGTCTTGATTCGCCTGCTTTCCGGCACTAGATTGGGAAATGGGGCCACGCGGAGCTGATGAGCCTGGTCTGCCTCCTCAGTCAGGCGGATTCTCGCCTCTTTCCGCTCAGGGGTCATCGCCTCGTACTCAACATACGTGTTGTCAGGGGCATGCTTGCGGATCAGGCCGTTGGTCTTGCCTCCCTGCCGGACCTTACGCTTGACCTGCTCACGATCTTGGATCTCTTGCCAACGGGCCTCGGCACTCATCCCTACTGCTACGTCCGCCGTAGGATAGTCGTGCTTGGTCACCCCCGAGTTCGCCTGGGCGGTACCAGGGGTAGTCGCAAAGTCGAACCCGAACCCCTGGCCATCCCAAAGTCTCGGGGCTTGGCCCTTGCAAGAAGGACAGGTGTGAGTTGAGTGCTCACCCATCTTCAGGTTTCGCTCGAAACGGACCTGGCACTCGATACAACTGAAGGTGAACTTCGGCATCAACCGATCCGCTCAAAGAGATCATTCCGACCCACTATGGCGGGCCTGGTAGCAAAGAACAGGGAACCTACAGCCAAAGCCTCCTCCGGCTTGACCTGGGTGACCTTGCTGATTGTGAGCGGGAGCGGGATGTGAATCTCCCAGTCAGCACGTAACTGAATCGCCATCGAGGCCGTGTAGAAATACAAATCCCCCGTCTCGTCTGCCATTTCCTCGGCTTCCCCGCCCATCGAGATGTCCACAATCTCGATGCCCTCGAACTCCAAGAGGGGCTTCTTCTCACCCCACAGATACATCACACAGAGGTCGGCTATCTCCTCCATCTGTGTGGTGTCCCGAGAGATCACGTCGAAGTCGAAGCTGACCTCGAATTTCCCACCATAGGCATTGGCCGTGTCCACACGGTCTTGGTAGACCACGACTGCAACCTTGTCTCCCGCTGCGGCCCTTTTCCCGAAAGCCAAAACCACCCCGGGTAAGGTCTTGAAGTCAGCCTGGTTCCACCTGAACGCTACAGGACCGATGGAAGGAACTGCATACCTGTAGTCCGCTGTGATCTTCGTACCGGAGGGGAACCGCACATTGAAGAGAATTTCCCCCGTCTGATAGTTCACGGTGAAGTCTGTTCCCTCATTCAGGAGGAAATTACGGCCCTGCCAGATCCTCACGGTCTGACGGACAGGGATCTGCTGGAGCTGAGCTGTCGTCTCAAGGCCCGTGGTGATCTGTAAGAGGGGCTCGTCTATCTGTGTCAGGAGGGGGTCAATGACGAACGCCCCATCATCCTGGGCGTTCTCCGGAGCCTTCAGGATCTCCAGGTAGTAGACCCCAGGTAAGGTAGGGAACACGTCGTTGTTCGCCCTGACTGAATCCAGGTCTTCCTTCACCCATTCCAGTGGGTACTTCGGCTCCCCCACGTAGGCCAGCATCACATGGCTCTGAACCGTCCCGATGAAGTTGTCCGCAGCTAGCTGGACCTTGTTGGCACTAGACCCCTTGACCACAATTCCGTACTGGGGACGCTCCTCGAAGGCAAATTTATTCTGAATGTAAGGGACGATCTTGGCGTACAGGGGATGACGAGAGAAGCTGTCCTGGAGTTCCAAGATCAGTCGTCGCTTGAGAGCGCCTGTGAGGTAGTAGTAGATAGCGAGCCTCCTCTCTAATGACTCGCCGCTTTCAGCGTCAAGTAAACCCAAGACCTAGACAGCCCTAATTTCTTACCGATTTTCCCAAAACTACTCCCCTGATTCCGCAAGGACTGCATTTCCACCAACATGGCGTCGGTGACCTTGAACCGGCCATCCCCTGACATCAGTATTCCTGCTCAGCCAGGACGAGCATACCCTCAGCCACAGCCGTCATCGGGTCACGAGCTGCACGGATCTCACTGATCTCGATAGGGAAGCCCCGCTTGGAGACCGCTAGGAACTCCTCTTGGAATACTGACAGGAACCCCGTGGCCAGCGAAGTACCCCCGGAAACCACGAAGGGAATCGGTCCAGGAAGAGTGATCGAATTCTGGGCCTTCTTGAACTGGGCTGCGATGTTCTCCAGGCAGTACCGGATCAGAGCCCTGATGTACAGGACGATGGCTTCCTGCTCACGCCCCTGGGGCTTCGTCAGGTCAACCCCACGCTCCTTGAGCGCACACATCTGTGAAGCCGTCTTTCCCGTGGCCTTGGCAGCGTGGGTGTCGATCCAATCCCCACCTCGGGCCACAGCGAACTCCATGCCCTTGATGCCTTGGACGGCCAGGGCAATGTTGCACATACCTGCACCAAAGCTCACGGCAAGGCCCGAGAAGTTCTCGGCCACGCACTGAGAGTAGATGATAGCCATCGCCTCGTTCATGGGATGCGGCGTGTACCCCAGCTCGGAGAGGATCTTCCTGAAAACCTCCGTATGGTAAACGATGTCCTGATCTGGGTCATCAATCGGAGCGGCGGGGACGCTGTAGTAGCAATGCTCCCCATCACCCTCCGTGATCTCACCCCCATTACTAAGGAGACTGTGGAGAAGTCGCTTCAGTACCGCTTGAGCATCTAGCTCACCCGCTGCGATGACACCCCGGGAGAGCGGCCTACGAACCTCCCGCTTGAACAGGTTGGCCATCGTAAGGGCTGAGTCCCCGACGATGAGGAAGCTGTCCTCGAACTCGATGTAGTCCGCCTTGGAGAGCTTCAGGCTCCTCTCAGCGTCCTTCTCGACGTCCAGGAAGGCGTCACGAACTCTACGGGTTACGACCTTGCCGTTCTCCCCGTGACGGGCGGCGACAAGATTCATGGTCCCGAGATCCACACCAAGACCGAATCGTTGCTCATTCTTTTTCATATGCCTCTTTGATTTGGGAAATACAATCCCCCAACTTTTGGGTCAGATCCGCTTCCCATAGGCGGATCACTTTGTAGCCTCGATTTACCAGGTACGAGTACAGGAGGCATCTAAACGTCGTTGCTGCTTTTGCCGAGGCGCTATAGGACGCCCGACATCCTCGTACAGTCTGGGGTCAGCATGCCAATATCCCCCATCCGCCTGGATGACAATGCGTTGCTTTGGAAGGAGAAAGTCCACCGTGTAGTACCCAATAGGAGCTTGCGCTTCGTACTCTACACCGAGATCAGTGAGAATCCCTCGAACCGTAAATTCAGGGAGTGTCTCCTTCCGCTCAAACTTCTACCGGCCATAACTGTAGGGAGATACGTCGTTCCTCTGTTTCAAGAGGTAAACGAACTCCTCGTGCTTGTCCGCAATGTCTTGCAGGAGATTCTCGGTACCATCACTCAGAATACCGGCCGAACCTAGCACCTTGAGAACCACCTTGATGGCCCCCAGGACATGGGCCTCCATGTGCAAACTGACGGCCACCAGACCATTCGGGCCTTCCTCAACCGGGGTTCCCTGGTAACATTGCTGGACACACCAGGCCAGGTGCTTAGCCTGAGTGACGGGGTCTACCAAGGACGGGCTGCCAAGGCCAACGGTCCTTTCGGCAATGGAGTCGATTCCAGGGATCGTGTCGTTGTAGAGCCGCTCGAAGAGGAGGTGGTCCCCATAGAAGCTCTGCCCTCGGGTCTGCCAGTGGTGGGTCTGGTGGACCATGGCCGCTGCCCGGAGGCAGGTCAGGAGGACGGACATGTACCCCAGGTCGCCGCCGTAGTCCTTGGCCAGGAGGTGGACGGACTGCTCCGTATCCCCATGGGCCTGCTTGACCCATCCTTGGACCTGAGCCTTCTGAGTTGCTGCCAGCTTCACAGCGGGCCTCCCAGGTGGCAGGAAAGGGGGTGCATGGCGTAGAGGGTCAAACTGGGTGGGATCCACCCAGACGGCCTGGATCTGGTCGGAGAGGTCAGTCGGCTCGGGCATCACTTACGTTGACCGCAAAATACACATTTCCCGTGCTCATAGATGTGAGGAGCCCCAGGTGACGAATCCCGACTCGGGCAAGCTTCCTCCGGGTTGTAGCGAGCAGTCTTGGCTTCCTCGCGAAGGGCCTTGCCGACATCTCCCAGAGACTCTCTCTCGGGCTTGGTCGTGAAGGTCTTGCCCGTGAAAGGGCTTCTGATCGTGACCACCTTCTCTTGCAGGTAGAACGTCTTGCCTGAATCGGGGCATACGTACTTCCAGAGGACGGTTGCGGCCAGCTTGGCGCTCAGGTCATTGGCCTGGCGAAGTAGGGTCTGCTGAGATGGGTGCATGGGGGTCTCCTAGAGAGCGGGAGCAATCAAAAGAATCACCCTGACTGTTGCTTCCGTAGCTCACGGAGCTTCTTGGCCGCCTCCCCGAGGCCCGCCTGACCCTCCCCCGTGGTCATCTGGATGCGGGCATCTGTCCCGATAGGGGTATGGTCAGGGATAAACATGGGAACTTCCCCACCCACCACATCGGATTGCGTCGAGGTTTGCCCCTTCACTGTCCCCTGAACCACCACCGTCTGAGAGGCCGGGATCCCCTTGATAGCAGCGAGGATGGCTGAAAGTTGCCCGTCTTGAGCGGCTAACCGTTGGGCCATCGAGGCTTCCAGCTCATTCCTGGCTTTCTCTGAGGCAGCCAGGGTGCTCTGAAGGGACTCAATCTTCCTCTCCAGCCCTTGGACATTCACCTGGGAGGGTGGCATCGGGCTAGGGATGCTCGACTGAGCCACCACCTTGACCAAGTTCTGCTGGACCGCTCGGTTCAGATCCTTGGACGAGAGAAAGTCATTCTCCGTGATGGGCATGGGAGTACGGTACGGCACCCGGAGCCTCAAGTCCTCGATGTAGTGCTCACCTGTGATCAGCCCCATGACCACGTAACTGTAGACCTTTTCACTCATCGGGCTGCTTCTCTCATGGATGCTCGAAGTTGCTTTCGTAGCTCGGTACCAAGCCGCTTCTTCACTGCTTCCCTGGCTTCCTTCCTGGCCCGCTCAATCACAGTCGTAGGCTGCCTGCCAGGGTGTACCCATTTTCCGTCCTGCATCGACTTCGGTGTGGCGGACCTGAAGATGAGTTCCCCGTCGTCGGTCACGATAGGGATGGGTGCCTGGGCCTTCGTCAACCACTTCATCTGACCCTTGCGTTGGCCCTGGAGGAGCGGGATGAACGCTGGGTGGGTCGCCATGACCGTGATGCTGTTCGGCCCGAGCTTGACTTTCATCCCCTCGGAAAGAGCCCTCTTGGCCCTGGACGAGAACGTCTCTTGAAGAAGCTTCCCTCTAATTACCTTCAGGATTTGACGCCCAAGGGACTTCAGTACCTTCTCGGAATCGAACTTCAAGCCACGCGGGATGAGAGGCTTGAGTTTGGCTGAGGTGACTCTGATAGGTACCATTAAAATACGATGTTCTCCCAGACTACGTTACGTCCTCGGAGTTCCCTCTCGTCAGGGATGCCAGGCTTGTTCGTGATGCCAGCGGGTGGAGACGAGGTGCCCATCACAGGGTCATCCGGTAGCATGGCAGGAAGCTGCCTGGCTGTGTAGCGGTCTACATTCCCATCGATGGGCACTGAGTATCGAATGTCCTTGCTATCGATGTACCCTATGTTGAAATGCTGCTGGAGAATCATCCCTCGGTTGGTGGGGAAACGGACTCCACTGATGGAGTACCTCTCCCCATTGATCTTCACCAGGAAATCCCTCTGGGCCAAAAGAGGTGTCGGCCCAGTCCAGACCTCGTAAGTATGCTCCAGGAACCGGCCTGTCGCCCCTTGAGTGATCTTTTTCTCAGCGTCATCCGGAGCAAGGAGGGCGTCGTAAGGTCCGTCATACCCGCCCATGGATCCTGTCCCATAGCAGATCGGGCAGTCGTTGAGAGGCTGCTTATACTGAGGGTTCTGGGTACAAGAGCAAGGTACCCCGTTGGCCCTCTGGAGGAACAGCTTCACACGCTCCCCACCTTGAGTCAGGATCCACCGGTTACGGCGAACAGCCTCACGCCAGATCCAATCGATCTTCTCGATCTCGTAGGAGCTGGTTGCCGCTGCCCTCTCCAGGGGTGTCTCAATCAGGTCACCCCCACCTGCTGGAGTGGCTACCGTGGTCACTCGGTAGAACACCCGCTGTGCAAGATTCGTCTGGAGAAGACTGCGATTGTACCGGTAGCTGCACGTCACAACACTGCTTGGGCCTGGGAGGACGGGGACTAGCCGTGTCTGTGTCCCCACCTCTGGGTGCTGCTGATTGTCCAGCTCTACCTCACCTGACCATCCCTGGACCGATAAGACCCCCGCCTGCTTACCATCCACGAACACCAGCACATCCTCTGCACTATTGGCATGGGTACGCTGTGAGCCAGCCTTCACAATGGGACAATGGAGGGTACGGAACACGAACCGGCCATTGTACAGCTCCCCCGCATCGTGACCCGTACCTCCCAGGATGAAGCTGTTGGAGACATCCTCATCCACGACCATGACGTTGTCGGTCTGGTCCCTCCAGAACATGGACCCCACCGGCAAGGTCGTGATCCTCTCGAATGGACCATATTCCGAGTCGAACGCACGGTAGATGTTGACCCCCACGATGTTGAAACTGGAGTTCAGGCTCAACATTGCGGGGTCATCCCACTGAAGATCAAACACCCCCGCGTTCACCCCGCCAACCAAGAACAGGTTGAGCGGGGGAACTGGCCATGGAGTTTTCTCTAACTCCAGGTTAGGAGGAAGACGGTCTCGTTGAGAAGCGTATGGCATGTGGGTGTCTACCCACTACCTCTTCAGGAGGATAGTGGTTGAGCTGGTGCGGCTGGCTCCTGAGAGATGAGAACCTTCAGGTTGCCAGTGGAGGCATCGATCTCCACTGTCGCATCTGGAGGAAGGCCACGCTCCACGAGGAGTCCTTCGAAGACCCTCTGCTTCTCCTCGTCAATCCGACGTGCCGCCGCCAAGAGCTTGACCTTCTCTTGCTCCAAGGTCAAGAACCGGTCGGACACGTCCAACCGGGACTCCTGTAAGAGCCGGAGCCGGTTCAGTTGCTCCATCGAAACAGGGTCTTCCGGGGTTAACCGACGCTGGCCATTGCTCTGATCTTCGCTCATTTTTATCTCACTTTCAAGCGGTCCCACAAGTGAGAAACCGCTGCACCATCGACCCTACACCAGCGGGGTCATCGTTGAAAGCGGATTCCCACACGATAAGGCAGTCCATGCCAGCCTCCTTGTAAGCCGCTACCAGCTCGGACTCATGGTCGAAGTTAGCCTTGCCTGTGAACATACGGGAATGCCAGTAGTCTCCGAACACCTCCACCACCTTGATCACACCCCTCTTAGGATGCTTCGGATCTGGGCCGGGAAGGATGAAGTCAGGGTTCTTGTGGTGCCCCAGAAGATTGAGCCACCTCCAGAACGTACCGTTCCCCGTGTAGAGGAGTGCGGGATGGGCTGAAGCAAAACGGCGTTCAAGGAGGTTGGGGCCTGGTAGGCCCATCTTTTCCAGGTGAGCCTTGGCGTACTCCCGGTTCATCATGGGATGGGGGAATCCGTACTTAGCGATTACCGAGGTTAGTCTGTCGAGACTGCTCAGGCTAAGATCAAAGCCAAGAGTTCCACCCAATTCCGCTAGTTATGACGCACCGCGTCAAAATCCTATGAATTTGGCAGGCGTGAGCACGCCCGCACCCGTATAGGGGCCGAAGCTGGACCGGATCCCGATCCCGTACCTGGGCTGCTGCAAACCAGAGATAATCTTGACCGTCTGCTTGGCTCGTTCCAACTGGGACTCCCAGGAGTCCTTGATGGCCGAGTAGGCACTCTCGTACTTGGAGGACTTCTCGATGGTCAGGCTCACGCCACCGATGGAATAGTCAAACTCGTCAGAGATCCAGTTCAGCATCACAGCGAACAAGGCATGCATCATCGCCCCGTTCAGGAGTAAGGTCCGCCACTCGGGCCGGGTCTGAACAAACTGATCCAGGTTTTGGAACGGAGTCCTCGGGGGTGCTGCCGTGACTTGGTCCATCGCCCGCTGAAGGTACTCGTCCAGCTCCGCGTCCTCCCAGATGAACCCGAAGACCTTGTTGAACTGTGTGACGGTCTCCTCGTGAGCAGGGGGCCTGAAATGGTAGTTCCTGTCGGGGGAATTTGAGACAACGACCTTCGAGCGATGCAATACAAAGTTGTGCCACTTGTCTGCGGTAAGGTCGTACATGTACTTCCTAGGTCCCACTTCCTGTATCCTGAGCACCTGTGGTGTACCTATGGATTCTCCGAGCACCCCCAATACATGAGAGGTGAATCGAAGGGACTCCATCTCGACCTTGTGGGTGGGGCTGACGAAGACTCGGTGCCCACCAGTCAAAGTGAACACCCCAAACTCAGTGGAGCCCTCCCAAATGTTCTCTGGTCCAACTTCTGCACGAGAGACATCCCGGATAGGCTGCCATTCCACTGCTCCCTCAGGGGATACGGATCGCACCCGAAGTTGACCGAGAATGAAGGCATCTGTGATTCTGGATTGTTGTTCAGAGGACAACATGGGCCAACCGATCCTTTTCTGTCCAAATCTCGAAATCCCACCCCTGAGCCAAGGCAAATTGACGGCTGCGTTCCAGTCGAGTCTGGTTCTTGTCGTTCGGAGGCAGCCGGAGTACCCAAGATGCTTTGACCTCGACCAAACATACTCGGCCAGAGGAATACCGAATGATGATGTCGGGCAAGAAATAACCCACGGAGTCTCGTAATAGAGATTCTACGTCGTAGCTGACAACCTCTGGGTTGGTATCAAGAATGGTCATCGCTGCTCGCTCATAGGAGCTACGAGTCCAAACCTTTGAACGGGAGCACTTGATCCCATGATGCCAAGCACAGCGACCCCGCGAGGACTTACCAGGATGCTTGGCTATGTACTTGGTTGTACGCTTAGACCTTCTACGTCGCTCTTGGGGAGAACGGTGAAAAGCTAGAAGAAACTCCCTATACTCGGGAGTCTCCCACAGTTTCTTGTGTGTGGCGGACATCCCCGAGCGCACTTCTGGCGTAAGGGCTGCTCTCTGTCGTTCGATCTCCCCCTGTGTACGGACTCGCCCCTTAAAGAAGTCGTATTTTCCTTCTTGCCACCCCTGACGAAGCTGTGTGGACAGCCAAGGCTTCACTTCACCTTTCCTAGATGCCCCAACCCTAGCCGCACTCTCCTGGCGATTCCTCTTGGAAGCTTCGTTCCACATAGCACGGGTGCCCCGCTGAATAGCCCCCAGCGATAGGCCCGTCACAAGGGTCATCTCAGTCCAAGATGTTCCTGCAAGATGCAACTCTGTGATTACATCTCTCCGTTTTTCGCTGACCCACTGAAGACCTTGTGGGAGCCGCCCTTTCTTGGCAAATAGTTCCCAGGAAAGGTCATGCTTCTCAAGCAATGGTACTAGCTCAGGATGTGGGCTTCTGAACATCCCTCAGAGTCTCCCACAGGTCATCCATACGGACAACCATATTTTCACCAGCAACGTCTAACTCCACCGTTTCTTCACCTCCCACACAGTTGTCCCTCAGAAGGATCCTCAACCGACGAACCAAGTCAGCCTCCACGTCTGTGAGGTTTGAAGAGAGGATGGTCGCCTTGTCGATGCAGTCGAATTCCTGGACCACCTGCTGGATAGGTCCACCCACTGTCTCTCGAAAGGTCCACCTCACTCGATAGGATCCTATGTTGGCATCCAGGGGGATGATGACCGAAGCGAAGTACTCCCCTACCGAGGGGTTCACCGGGATCCTCGTAGGCGAGCCTAAGAGCACCTCCATGCCTGTCGTGTTGTCGTACAGGGCATAGGTGATCTCAGCCGCATTGGTCGGCGTGTTGTTGGTGTTCTCCAGGAAGATGTTCAGGTCTTCCCGGCCCAACTGTTGACCTCGGTAGTAACTTACGGGCATGGGTATATCCGCAGAAGGCTGGCACAGAAGTTCATTCGATTACGTCATCCGGGTCTGCGACAACCCTTATGAGGGCAGACGGTATTAGGCTCAATTCAAGGATTCGTCTGGCTGACCTCAGCGTTTCCAGTTCTTCTTGAGAGAATTTCCGTCCTGCCTCGAACGTGCTGTACTTACCGAAGTGGTCCAGCAACGAATTGAGGCCCTTCTCGACTGGAAGTGCAGCAGCCACGAAGTGCCTGTGGTCAGCAGCCTGCATCGGTGTGAGTTCGTAGTCGCGAGTTTTCAACCACTGTAAGTAGGTTTGCTCCGTTGCCGAAACAACCTGAGCACCCACACGGTCGTAGCTGTAGGTCATGCTTCAATCCCATCCGTACTTCAAGATCCTGACGGTCGTGTCTCTTGGATCGGCTGCCGCTACGGCATCCTGGACGCTGAATCGAGACTCCACCTCTTGGATGGGTGAAAAGAAGTTCTGCTGATAGGTCCAGCGTACCAGCCAATCGCCTGGCTGTCCAAACTCTCCGACCCTCCCGGTAACGTAGAACTGCCCCACATTTGGGCCTCGTGCGGGGACACGGTTCGCTGGCCCAGCCTGGAAGGGGATGCCGTTCCTGAGCCAGTAGAGCGTGAAACTGACCGATGCGGGCATCACAGCCCCAGCCGAGTTGCGGAGGAACAGTTGAAGTCCTCCCGTCCCAGAGGGGAAAAACTCGTTCCACCTATATGGCCCTCCCCCTGAACAGGGGCAAGGGGCAGAGGTCTGTTGGACCAGAAGGGTGCCACCACAGGAACACCTAGTCTGGGTGACCGGCTGGGGAGTCCGGCAAGCACAGACCGGCTCCGGCATCTGCTCCTGCCAGAGGTACCCGACCATCAGGGACGTACCGATGAGAGGGTCCGGGAAGTGCCCGCCTAACGTCCCTACGCCCTGTATGAGCCCTCGGAGGAGAAGAACAAGGGTAGCATCCCCCGTGACAGTAGCGGTCCCCGCAGTGGTCCCTGAGAGCAACAGGACGGGGATAGACAGAATCCCCGTCCCATAGACCGCACCCGAGCAGAGCAGAGTTGTGTAGGTGGTCTTGACCAGCGGGCTCGGGATGACCGCCCCGCTGGGAATCCCCACAGGCCCAGGAAGGAAAGCCTGGGTTGGGGTGCCGAACGCCACCCCGGTGGGGATCCCTGTCGGCTGAATCAGCGTGACGCTGCTGAACGTGACAATCGGAGTGCCAAACGCCTCGGCCGACAGGATACTCGAAGCCCCAATGGTCTGGGTGAGCTTCGGGGTTCCGAACGCTTCTGCTGAGGGGATCCAAGTAGTTGGCACGAGGGTTCTCTCTTAGTGTGTCAAAAAGAGACTCTGCGATGGGGTGCCAAAAGCCTCCCCAGACGGGATTCCGGACGGTTTGAACACGACCGGGATGTATACGACCTGGACGGATCCGAACGCCCCCACAGATGAGATGCCTAGGAATGCCACGACGTGCCTGTATTCCGTTAGGTCAAACGCCTGAGTGGGCGTCCCGAACGCCTCGGCCGACAGGATGCCCGGAGGTTGAATGATACTCGAAGAGAGGAGGAATTCCTGAGTAGGTAGGCCGAACGCCTCAGCCGAGAAGACTCCTGTAGGCCGAGGGATGAACTCTTGGATGGATGTTCCAAATGCCTCACCTGACAGGATCCCTACAGGGAAGAGATTTTTGACGATGGACGCATCCAGGACCATCGTAGGTAACGTGAACAGCGTCGTACTGGCAGGGATGTCCAGTGACCCCTGTACAGTCCACCCCGTGATGGTGCTCAGAGATGCATTGCCGACCATGTCGGCCTGATTTGTTAAAGTCTGACCAGCAATCGCCGGAAGGTTTGTGCTGGCCTGTGCAGTGAGAATCTCTGAGGCCGTGTATCCCGGATAAGCGGGGAGAACCACAGCAACGGGGATGGTGACACTGACGGACCCTGTGAACCCTGCCGTCGAAGTCAGGGTCAACGCCGAGTCTGCTACGGACACAACGGTTCCCACCAATGTCACGATGGTGGTGACCGCAAACGTAACCGTACCATTCATTTCGATTACGTTACCGGTATACCAGACAGCCGTCGTGTTGAACGAGTTGAGGAGATTGTAGGTGGCGGTTTCCCCCTCGACAGCATCCGGATGAGAGGCAAATGCACTGGCAGCCGCAGCATCTAGATTGTTTGAAGAAGCCCAAGTCGAGGTTTGACTGAAAGCCGTGGAGGAGAAGTAGTCGATGGCCCTGTCGGACGTAAATCCAGCAGTTGTGGTCAGCGTTTCAGAAGCCAGGGCAGTGAGATCGTTGGACGGCTGGAAGACAGGTGTGACAGCTAGGATCAGATTCCCAGCGGCGTCCAATGTTTCGGTGACTACGAACCCCGCTCCGGTAGTCGCTATCGTCTGAGAAACAGGGATGTCCACTGAACTTGTCAGGACAAAAGCACCTGTTTGTGCGAGCGTTTGGGAAGCTACAGCAGTGAGGTCGTTGGTTGGGGCAAATACACCCGTCTGTGCGAGCGTCTGGGATGCCAGGGCAGTGAGATCGTTGGCCGTAGACCAACTTGTTGTGGTCGGGAGCGTTGTGCTCAGGAAGAAGCTGATTGTGCTAGAAGCGGTGAACCCCGCCGTAGTCGATATGGTTCCTAGAGAAGCCGGGATGTCTAGGGTTCCGACTAGAACTAAGGCAGCGGTCTGAGTGAGCGTCTGGGATGCAACAGCAGTGAGGTCGTTGGTCTGAGTGAGTGCTGCTGTTTGAGTGAGCGTCTGGGATGCAACAGCATCCAGAGTCTCGGTGGTTGTGAAGCTAGTAGTTGCGGGCAGCGTTAGAGTTACCCCAACACCCAACTGGGAATCAGTCGAGAAGCCTCCCGTCTGTGAGGTGGCCAGTGAAGCCGGGATGTCCAGGTTCCCCACCTCACTGAACGCGGCTGTCTGAGCAAACGTCTGAGAAGCCAGGGCAGTGAGATCGTTGGTCGGGGTGAACCCAGCCGTTACGGGGAGTGTCTCGGATGCTACTGCATCCAGATTGGTGGTTGTGGTGAACCCCGCCGTTACAGGAAGGGTCTGGTTTCCTGCTGCATCAAGCGTCTGGTCTGTAGTGAACCCCGCTGCTGTTTGACTTAGTGTTTGAGTTTGTTCCCACAGAACAGTCCCCGATTGGATAGACCCAAGGATAACATCGTTCGCCCCATATGGAGGGGTTGTGCTGAACAGAATGATGCTCAGAGCCCTGGCCGGAGCCGTGCCTGATGGAACGTAGAGTCGGATGTCGTTCGGCCCATCCAACCCCGTCGGTTGCAGGGTGATGTCGGCCAACGCCATGGGTTACACCGGAATCAGAGTGTTTACGGTTGTTCCGGCCACATCGGGTCCACCCGGCTTGTAGGCAACGAGGTAGTGAGCAGTCGTGTACTGGCAGGGGAACTCGAAGTACCCAGCCGTGTCCGAGGTCATCTGACCTTCAAAAGCTTCATCACTTGAACGGAAGCCCAGCACCATACAGCTACCCAGCACGGCACCTGTGTTATCCCTGGTCGTTCCTGTGAGTTTCAGCCGTTGCTGCCCTCCAGCAGAGTCATTGCCACGCTCTACACCCCACCGACCCGTAGAGTTGCTATCCAGGCCGATAAGACTGCTCGTCCCATCCATGCCAGACATCTTGCTATAGGGCCACAGGATAGCATCCCTCCAGGGCTCCAACGGCTGGGCATTCCAACCGTACCACTGGTAGTAAGGAAGGTATCCCTGCTCCGAAGATGCCTGTAGCATCGTCGTGGGCTGGGGGCCTGTACCAGCTCCGAGTAGACCGCTCATGCGGTCACCTTGTTCAACGGCTGCTCGATAGAAACGTCGTAGCTGGGGATCACAAGATGATCACGGTGTGAACGGTGGTTGCGGACCGCGTCCTTGGCGTTCTCCAGGATGGCTAGGCAGAAGGCCGTGTCCTCGACCGGCCCTTCGACGGACATAGCTCCGTCTGACCAGAGCTTGATCGTCACTACTCCAGTTACCTGTCGGCCATCTCCACCATCCAGCTTCATTGGTTATACCCTCACTCGTCGATAACAGCCCACACATCGCAGACCGGAGCGATGGCGATGATCCAGATGATCACACTATTGCTGACTGCGAGGTCCACGCCACGGGGGAAGGTCCAGATGACCCCGGCTCCAATTGTAGCGGGACACGCGATACGTCGGTTGAAGTTGGTCGGAACGGTCGGACCTGTACCCCAAGCAACCGCTGCCGTTGAGAGCGAGGTCGGAGCAGCCGCATCGTTCTCAGCTACGAAGTTCTGAGGTGAGGTCGGTGTGATGCCAATGGCGGCGGGACGACCGAAGCCGAAGACACCGGCTGTAGCTGCGACCTGAGAGATCCCGACCTCCATGACACGAGGCTTGTTCGTAGCTGCGGAACGAACCTCCCATGATGCTGAGGCGGCTGCCGTGGCAGTTGTACGCTGGGAAAGACCATAAAGTGACATGCTTTTCCTTACTCGTCCACGACGGCCCAGACGTCACAGACGGGGGCAGTTGAAATAATCCAGATGATTACAGAGCTGCTGATTGGGATATCGAACCCACGGGGCCACGTCCAAATGATCGCTTGGCCAACGACGGCATTCAAAGTGGCTTTGCGGTCAAAGAACGTGGGCTGCGTTGGGGCTGTACCCCAAGCCAAAGCTCCAGTTGTCAGAGCAGCGGGGGCTCCAGCAGCATCCTCAGTCACGAACGTCTGAGGGGTGGTGGGGGTCACCCCGATGGCACCAGGACGACCTATCCCATACATCCCTGCTATGGCCGAAGCCTGAACCAAACCCATCTCGATGATCTTGGGCTTGTTCGTGGACGCACTACGGATCTCCCACGACGGCGTGTTGGTCGCCGTGGCCGTTGTGCGTTGGGCTAAGGAGTAGAAGGCCATCTTACTGTGAGACTACGAGTTGGAGCCGCTTGTGTGGGCAGTAGCCGTACCGGCCGAGGGAGAAGTTGCAGTTCATGCCGTGCTGACTGCGGTCATAGATGTACGGCTCTTGAGGACCGTGGTGCTTGCAAATATACGGTTTCATTCAGGTTTATGACTGGGTAGCGGTCACCGTAACATTTAAAGTGTCCCCAGACTGAACCAGGCGGTCACCAGCCGTGAAGTTACCCTCGCCTAAGAGAGTCCCTGTGGTACCACCTTTGGTAGAGTTGTCCACCATGAAGCAACCTGCGACTGTCGCTGTACCGTTGATGTTGAAGATGGCCTTGGAAGCCGAGTTGTCCACGGATCCTGCTGCGATGGTTCCGGGGGTCCATGCAGGACGAGTACCGTTCGAGTAGGTGGTGTTCTCAGTCCACCCAGCGTGAGAGGACATAATGTCCCCAGCAACATAGGTGTTACCGGCACCGGGACCGGTGATGAGCCCAACGAACCAGGTCGGGGTAGTGAGCCCGGTCTTCAGGGTCGCATCCAGATACTTGTTGAGGCCAGCCGTCGTCACGAGGTTGTGGTAGGTGTCCTCCCACTTGAGCTGCCCATCGGGGCCGTAGCATTCAACGTGGTAGATGTGGCTGATCCTCTGTCCGAGATGCTCAGCACTGTTGGCTTCGATATGAGCGTCTTGGCCGAGGTCTACGGTCGTCTTGATTTGATCTCCGGACATTGATGACTTCCTCTCAGAGCTTGAAGATTTTGTTAGCCCCATTATCGAACTGTATGGCCACATTTCCGCCTGACGGGAGGAACGGAAGACCTGTGGCCGTATCGATGTAGGCGATCAGTCTAGAGGTGGCATCAACCCCTGTGTACTTGTAAAGTACGATGGCCTCGACAGTGGCTCCCGTGACAGCCGTGAAGCTCACGTCATCGGCATCGGCCACACCGGCCGTAGCTGTCTTGGTGGTCAAGGATCCGCTGAGCGAGATCCTGGCACCACCAGGGATGGCCGTGAGGAACTGGTCCGTGGCTAAGTTGGGCGTGTAGAGCCCAGTATCTACCAGGATACAGCGAACATCATCCGATAGCCAGTTGAGGCCACCGTTCAAATAGCCTTCTCGGCCGTAGTCAAATAAAGCGTTGGCCATGGCTCAATCCTCGGTCACTTGCAATTGGCCCACAGAAAACTTGACCAGGTCATTGATCAAGACGTTCCTGGGAGCATTGAGGTTGGCGTAGTAGAGCATATTGCCAGCTACCACAGCATCGAAGAGAGCGAAGGAGGTAACCACCCCCCAGTTGGCCGTGGCCACCGGGAAGATGATATCCGCCGTGTTGTTCGTGGAGCCTCCTGCCGGGGCTGTCCAAAGGGCTTGCTGCCGAGTGTAGCTGCCCCCCGAGACCTCAACACCGCCGCCCGCCTCACCAGGAGCCGTGGTGAACAGGGCCACCCAGATGGACACCGGGACAGGGTAGGCAATGCCACGCAGGACGTGATTGATGAGGTTCGCCTCTAGGTAGTCTGTCTTGGACATGCTCTACCTTACAGGGGTACAAATGAAGACTTGAGACCCGAGGCCACCAAGGGGGGCTCCTGGACCACATCGTAGCCGAAAGCCAGGGCTCTAGGCCCAGCGGCGTATCCCAAGCAGAGCCTCCAGAAGCCCACAGCGTTCGGCCTGAACCGCACGCTGTAGAACCCTGGCTGGCCCGTGATCTCGTTGAAGTAGACCGATCCTGCCGCCACCTGGGCGTCCATGACGGTCGCTCCTGAGGTGAATGTCCAGGGCTGAGCCGCGTTGTTGTAGAACAGCGTGGCCGTGAGGTCCGCTACGGTCAGGCCCGTGACCCGAGTGAAATCGTCCGGGGCGAAGATGTCCGCCTGGTCCAAGACCACTCGATTGATTGGGATGAGACGACCGTAGACAATCACAATTACTCCACTTCAGGTCTCAGAGACGGTGAGGGCTCCGTTGGCGTATGAAACAGTATCCCCGATGTCTACTGTCTTGTTGGTTGCCAAGGATCCCTTGTAGAGCATGTTGCCCACGGTAGCTGCGTCGAGAATAGCGGCGTAGGTCACAGTGCCCCACAAGGCTGAGGCTGTCGGGAAGGACACAACACCTGTGTTTGCACAAGTACCTCCCGAAGGTGCCCCGAAGGTCACTGCCACACGGGCATAAGAGCCCCCACTAACCTCATTGGCCTGGGAACCAGCCACCCCTGGATCCGCCGTGAAAAGGCCCGCATAGACTGTCCCAGGAGGTGTGTAGGGGATGTTCCTGAGGACACCATTGAGCAGAGCGTTTTCTAGGTAGGTGGTTTTTGCGTCCATCCGGGCTTCGTTGTCTCTACTTCAACGGGGTATCAGAGGAAAACTGAGCCTGCCAACACTCCAGATAGACCACTCTTTCCGCAACACTTCTTTACATGTGGCACACAGATTTCAATGTTTTTATGGCGTTAGCGTATGGGAGAGCCGGTACTTTCCCACTCTGATTGAACCAAGCCCCCTTCAGCTCCTCAATATTGGCAATGCTCATATCGAAGATGAAGGACACCTTACCGGTGCCGTTCCTCTCAGTCCGGAGCATCTGTACTCCCGCAACCTGAAGGTAGCCAGCGAAGTACAGATCAGACGTCCGAAACTCGTTCGCATTTGGGGTATTCATATGTCATCTCCATCTCGATTCCTACCCCATTCGGGGGTAGGAATCGTAAGTCCCAAACAGGGACCCGTATCAGGTCAGGGCAGTGATGCCCGAGACACGCTGCCTTACCTTGACCTGAGCCGAGGTTGTGGTGAGCGTGGCACCGGGGATCAGAGCTGCCGGAATAACCACCGCAGTGGCCGACACACTACCGCCACCCGCTTCAATGAACTTCTGGAGCAATGTCTTGCTGTACCCAGTGGTGGCATTGGTCAGGTGAATGACCGTCTCTTGCCGCTCCAGGGTGCCAAGGCCGGTGCCCGAGATGGTTAGGTCGCCCGCACCGGGGGTGTTGAGGTCGGCCGTTGTGATGACCGGGAGCGTGGCTGCGAACGCTGTGCTTCCGTCATCCTGAACTACCGTGATGGCCGCACCGCTGGTGAGAGCAGGAACCCTGCGGGGGTCTGGGTTGAAGGCGGCGTTCAGCAGTTCGGCCATGTCCCCGACCAGGAAGCTGTCGATAGCCGTGGTGCTCTCGTAGATGTGCGGGGCAATGGCGTTTGCCACAGCAGCCGTGGTTCCACGAGCCGTGGGGATGAGGTTCAGGGCCGAGGAAGCTGTTGTCGCACCAGACCCAGTGATGGTGCCCGTGGACACGTCCAGTGGACCACCCACTGGGAGACAGTTGGTGATCAGCGTTGCCGCTGGAACCATCGTCCGGATAGCGCCGTTGGCAAGACCCAGGGCAGTGTTACCCACCGACCCGTTGGCCACGGTGTCATTCTCGATGAAGGAGGTAACCCCCTTCGTGAGAGACTCCAAGGCGATCCCGTTCCCAGCCACGTTCGTCCGGGCCAAGATCCCTAGACCCTGAACCGCTCCGTTCACGGCTGCTACCAGGGTGGTCAGCGAGGCATAGACTGCCTGTGGAACGAGGACAACCGTGAAGGCCGTGGGGGTTGCACTCGTCCGGAGCCGGAGGTCATCGTTGGCTCCCGTGATGGCCAGGGGGAACGACCCTGAGATGTTGCTGCCGTTCAGGACAGCACCAGCTCCGGTTGTAGCGTTAGACAGAACTCCCTCAACCTCAGCTACCGTCGGGCGGCTGATGTAAAGTTCCTGCCCACGAGGTTCAGTCGGGGGATTGAACTTGGACACGGGCTCAAGGTCCGAAAGAAGAACCGGACCTGGCATATCTCCACGAATGACGCCTACTCGCATGACTAAACTCCCTGTGATTTCAAAGTTTGAGGCTTCTCGAACCGGCCCCGTTGTTGCTCTAGTTTGAGGTACCTGAGGAGGATCCCATAGCCCGAGTAGAAATCCCCGAGCTGGCTGAGAAGCTCCAAGTCGTCTGACCTCCAGGCGAAGTGAGCCTTCCTGAGTTGAAGACGCATCGCTCGGAGGATCTTGAAATACCTGTCGGCATACATGAGCGTGAGAATCTCCGGCTCGGCCAACGAGAGCCTCTCGAACTTCGCTTGGGCATCCTTGAGCATGTTCCGGCGGTAAGGCTCCGGAATGAGGCCCTTGGGCTTCCAGCGATAGGTGATCCTGTAGAAAGAATCACCTTCTTGCTCGATGAGCTGTGGGAGTAGGAGATACTGCACGTCACGGGGTTCAGGTCAGCGCAACCGCTGGGGTTGAGGTGGCACCGTCTGCTCGTACCTTTGCCAACGAGGCCGTCAACACCACGCCTGGAACGTTCGCTGCCAGGATGACGATGGTGGTGGCGTTGATGGAGTTGAACAGAGACGCCGGGATGGTCTGTGCCCCTGTACCCGTAATGATCACCGAGGTGACATCCGGGCTCAAGGACAAGAATCCAGTTCCCGTAATGGTCAGGTCACCTACCCCGGGGGTACCAAGGTCGGCCGTAGCTACCGTGGGGGTAGCCAGGTCACTCGGCACGAAGGACACCACCGAGATGAGACCAGCCCGCTGTAGGCCAGCAATCTTGCCGCCGCCAACCGAACGGATCACCCGATCCGTCTCCTTTAGGTCGATGTACCCAGGGATGGTCGGCTCTGTGGCCTTGACCCGTGGGATGTACGACGGCTGCTTCGGCTCGTTGGCATACCCATCCCGCTTGTAGGCTTTGGGGTCTGCCGTTGAGCCCATCCGGTGGACTTCCTTGTTTGGAAGGCCATCATCGATGTCATCGACGGAAAGGGCTCCCAAGCCAACTTGTGAGTGAATGAGTCGGAACATCCTGGTCTCTCCTGAGAGTCTTTCGAAGGGTAAATCTTGTCCCTACGCCTTGCAGGGGGCATAAAAGGAACTTGCAGGCTATCCTTGGGGGCCTGCCTGGAGGCCACTTTGGCCTCATTAGGGTCCATGGCCAAACGGATGGGTACTTGGAAGTCAGGCAAAGGCCGTCTATCAAAGTTCCGAGGAACAAGAATCACTTAACCGCCAAAGCGGATGAACGAGCTTCCTTCTCGACTTGTTGGCGATCCTTCGGGTTCAGCCGTAACCGTTGTAAATGCTCTTCCAGACGAGCGTTGAACAACTTCCAAAAAGTCCCATGGCCAATCTCAAGGTGGCATTCCCGGATGGTCATGCAGAGGGTCACCAAATTGGTCCCCTCCAGTTCCAGCTCAGGGAACAGGTGGAAGGGCTGCCGGTGGTGAACCTGTAGCTTGCTCTTGGCTCCACAAGCCTCGCAGACAGGGTGCTTCTTGAGATACCGGTCCCGCACCCCTGCCCACTTCGGGGATCGCTCCTTAGCCTTCTTACGTTCCCGTAAGTTGGCCTGGATGACCCTGTAGGCATGGGTGAGGGGGTTCTTCATATCGGGTAGGCCGCGACAAAGTGTGCCGAGAAAACTGCCGTAGCCCCGCCACCTCGAACAAGAAGCTGCTCCACCACGCCGTCATAGGTTGTGAACTCGGGCAATGCATCAGGACTCAGATCCGTTTCCGTGCCCCCGACAGTCGTCGCCACGAACAGATGTGTCGCCGATTCCTGATTCTGCACCACCAAGTTGGCACACCCAAACGGTAGGTAAATGTGCAAGCTGTTGGCCACGGCAGCCCCATTGGGTGCCGTTCCCTTGAGGATGATTCTGCTTCTGGAATGCCGTTCACTCTCAGGAAGCACCAGGACCGGAGGACTGGTAGCCACCGTTGCCCCAGCCGCGTTCAGTTGCTTCAACCGCAGCCAGAATTGACCTGTATCGGTGATGCTGAAGGTAGCGGGGTTGAACACGAACCTGTGGTTCTGCCCAGGCATCGAATCCAGGACGGCTCGGTTGATCCCCGTCGTGGGGTCATCATCCAAGAAACCCTGCTGGTTTGTGATGATGGCCGCGAAGATGCCATCAAAATTAGTGGCTGTCTCGATGGTGTACGCCGCAATCCCCGCACCTGTACGGTTCGGAGTGATCATGTCCACCAAGCCAGCCCGACGCCGACGGATGGAGAATTCTCTTTGGACGCTCATGACGCTCTCTTTTCTTTGGCTACAAGAGGAATGTAAGTGGACGCTGCCAGCTCGCCCTTCTTGGACCTGACCTCATCTTGGACATCCTTCCAGGAGTGGGCCTCGGCACCCCCAAGATTGGGGATCAGCTTGTTCTTGAACACGTGGTCCTTCTCCCTCCGAATCATGTCCGTCTTGCGCTTGCCCCTGTACTTGCTCTCCTTGTTGGCCTTGGAGATCCAGCCCCCCGAGACCCCATCCCTCAGCACAAAACCAACGTCACCTGGGGCGAAAACGAACTCCAGCATCCCTCCCTTGTCGCAGTTCGTGCAAGGCAGGATTTCATCTCCAGCCTTCACGGAGTCATACTGTGAGAAGGTGAGCCGCCGGGTGCATTGGTTCTCACAAGCTGGGCATTTCAATTGGTACATAGGCATCTTTATTTCCTCTTCATTTTGCCCGACGGGAGTGTCCAGTTGCGGGTCATGCTTAAAATTGAAGCTACGTGCTTGCACACCTTGTGGACCCTCTTGGGATCTCGGATGTTGGGAGCACTAGCTGTCCCCTGTAAGGGCGTGTTCGGATCCTGGTAATCCTGCTGCTTGGCATGGTACTCAGGCCCCTGCCATCTCCAGGCTGGGCAAGAACAAGCAAGCTGGAGGTCCAGCTTGGAGAACTGTACCACGTTACCAGACCGGTTAGCCTTGAGGCGTACCACCTTGGGGCCATTCCCGCAGTTCACAGCGAAGATCCAACGGAGGTTCTTCAGGTCAGCACGCTTGAGGGAAGCTCGACACTGCTTACCCTTGTCCTCAATCTCAGGGCTGAGCCTGTTCTCAATCTCAGGTAGGGCCGCCGCAATCCGAGACTCCGGCGGTAAGACCATCTCCGGAGCCGAGGCCACCAGATAGAGCCCCACCACGATCTCGGCTTCCTCAGCCACCTTGAGGCGAGGGACAGCCCTGCTAAAAGCGTCCCTGACTATCTCCGGTACCTTTCCGGGTCCGTCCACCAGAAGGTATCCTAGAGTCTCGGCAAACAACTCAGCCGCATCCTTGCCAGAGTAGGCACTGACTGGGTAGAGGAATACCTTGATCTCGCCAGCCTTGGCCTTGAGCTGATCATACCCGGAGATAGCCCCCTTCTTAGGGGAGCCCGTCACGTTATCGATGTTCTCTTGGATGCCCGCCTTTTCAGCGATCAGGTTGAGCCACATCACCGCATCGTCTTCACCCTTGGACTTCAGGTGACTGATGAAGTACCCCAGCCAGTCTCCGTATTTCTCAGCCTCCCAACCTCCAGAGGCTTTCCAGGCATCCCACTTCTTAAAGAGGGCGTCCAGATCGGGAGGTTGGACATTGGCCCCGAAGAACTCCTCCCAGGCACCACGTCCCTTGGAACCCAAGGTCTTGAAGTAGACCCTGTGGCCAAGCTCATGCACGACTGAGTGGACAGTCTCCTTGAAACTCCCACCGATGGCGATTTTCACTGAATCTGAAGGCCAATGGTAGCTGGCCTGTGCTCCAGCCGATCCGCGAGCTGCCCCTGAGAGCTGCGTTGCCGTCCACGCAAAGACCCGCCCACCAGTGGATGCCCCTAGACCAGCCTTGCCGAGAAGAGCGTTGGTCTTCTCCAAGACCGACCTAAGCTTTTCCACCTCACCCTTCGACCATTCTGATTTCCCCGCTTCCACCAGAGTGACCGTATAATCCTCGATGGAAATGGTCGCCGCGATAGTAGAATCGAAGTACCTCAGTACTGCGATGGCCTCCCGAGCGTACTCATTAAATTTCGCGGAGGCGTACCCGGGTGCCCGCTTCTTGAGGGCTTGCTGTGCTTCCTCCCAAGTCTGTATCCCGGCAAAGTCCTTGACGATCTTGCGGAAGTTCTTGAACCGCCGCATGTGGGTGGTCTTCTCTTGAAGCTTACCCCGTGCCTCATCCTCGAAGATGAACACCGCCTCGTCATAGAGCTTCTGTGCCGCTTTCCCAAGCTCCTTGACTAGGACTTCCCGTTGAGCATCATCCTTGGGAGCCTGCCAGCCGTCGATTCGACGTAATGGATCCTTCACGCCCTGGATGAGAGCCTCAAGCCGCTGGACATTCTTGGTGTCCGCTTGAAACTGCCTGGCTACACGCAAAGCCATTGCATTGTGCGTGTTGGGCTTGTCGTCCCGGTAAGGATATTTCGTGAGGCTGTTGTCCTGCGGCCCGGGGGCCTGATACCTTGGCTTTAGGTTCTGCCTGTTCCGATTGTCGCCTCCTGGGGGAGACTGAGGTTTGGCAAGGTCGTCTGGCCCATCTTTTCGGTAGATCGAGCCCTCATCCGCCTTGTCAAACTCACGGATACTATCCTCAGGCTTGTTGAAGGTCGAGGTACCAGGGATGTCCTTGTCCAACGAGAGGCCCCTATCCGAGGGGCCTCCTGAGGGCAGCTCGGCTACAGCCCTCCTCTCATCGAACGTAGCTATGGGGAGGGCGGCATGCCCCTCTCCATAGCCAGGTCGTGAAGTGAGTGGTTGCATCCGTTCACATCTTGCCGACGGCGATATCTCCTACAACGAGGTCCGGATGATCAGCGTACTTCTTGTTGACAATCCCGTACCTCGCCCCGCCGATGTTGACGATGTAGTAGGCAGGGGCAACCGGGGGATCACCCAAAGAGAACTCGTACTTGATCTTGCGCTTCTTCAACTCCGAGCCGATGCTCATCAACGAACTCGCTTCGGTGATGACCTCACGGAGGATGTCGAGGGGAGCAGCCGCTCCGACCTTCCAAGAAGCCGACTTGAGGTGTGGATTGTTGTTGTCCATGAGCCAACGATCCACGTCTGAGGGTAAAGTCTCTTGGTCCTTGACCTTTTGGAGGGACTCTTTCACGTTGGATGGTAAGGCATCATAGTCCATCACTGCCCTGGACCCAGCCGAATCCAGATATTGCTTGAGGATCTTCTCCTGGCGGCTCTGGAGCTTGGCCGTGACCTTCCACGAGGCTTCCTTGTCGGACGCTTCTTTCTTGAAGTCATCCTTGTGCTTCAAGGTGTTCAGCTTCCACTCCTTGGCATCCTCTGGACTCATATCCTTCGTGGGATCCGCAGGCTTGCCTTCCTCATGACGGGAGAGATGCTCGTCCTCGTCGGAGGCTGTAAGACCCATCTCCTCCAGGTCAGACGGACGCAACCCACGACGAACCTTGACGATCTCCCGATTCAGGATGGTTGCCTTCCCCATCCCATCGGTCCCCCCACCCAGCTCGTTCAGGAGGGCTCCGATGGCCTCTACGACTCCCGTCAGCATCATGAGAGACATGCGCCAGTTGCCTGAAACCCCCTTGCGGTAGGCGATCAGGCTGTCCGTCTTGATCAGCTCCATCCGAGGCATCGGGCCTGGGTCAAGGGCAGCCGACTTGAACTTGTCACCGTACTGCTCTGTGTTCTTCTTCCACTCGGCCGCATCCTCTGGGCTCATGTCCTCGGTGGGATCCGCAGGCTTTCCTTCCTCGTGACGAGCCATGGGGTTGTCCAGCATCCCAGCGAACTTCAGCTTCTTCTTGAGGGCTTGCCCAATGAACTCCACACCATCGATCCCCGGACCCATGGCATGGTCGAGGTTGTAGAGGGTCTTTTCTACCCGACGGATATC
>Ga0315285_10000325_pt1 | contig 48792 bp, 62 predicted proteins | sample YL17G09_36_MG_FD_203698 | JGI IMG/M metagenome (GOLD analysis project Ga0315285, IMG submission 203698) | Sediment microbial communities from Yellowstone Lake, YNP, Wyoming, USA - YL17G09_36 | ecosystem: Environmental > Aquatic > Freshwater > Lake > Sediment | place: USA: Wyoming | collected...
TGGTAATGCCTGGAGACAGCGTGAACCTGACGGTGGAGTTGATCGTGCCGGTGGCGTTGGAGCAAGGCTCGAAGTTTGCCATCCGCGAAGGTGGTCTGACCGTTGGGGCGGGCGTGATCACCAAGATTATTGAGTAGGTGTATCCATGACTAAACAAAAAATCCGCATCCGTTTAAAGGCGTATGACTATCGTGTGCTCGACCAATCTGCTAAGCGGATCGTCGAGACAGCTGAACGAAGTGGTGCTCAAGTTGTAGGTCCTGTACCCTTGCCAACAAAGATAGAACGGTTTACAATTCGACGCTCCACGTTTATCGACAAGGACTCTCACGAGCACTTCGAGATCCGCACCCACAATCGTTTGATAGATGTTCTGGATCCGGATTCAAAGACGATTGACATGCTGATGCGGCTCAACCTGCCTGCAGGTGTTGATGTTGAAATCAAGATCTAAGTAAAGATAAGGTTTACATTTTTTATTACACAGCAATACAAGAACGACCCTGTTCGTAGACCCTGAAAAACAATTGTCGCGGCAGATCGGTTGACTGTATTGTCTCTGAGATGATGCAGCCTAAGCCCAGGCTAACAGTCTCAAATAATCATTTTCGCAAGGAGATAACTGATTATGGTGAAAGGGCTGATTGGCAAGAAGGTCGGCATGACCCAGATCTTCGATGAAAATGGCATCGCGTATCCCGTGACGCTAATCGAAGCTGGGCCATGTTACGTTACACACATTCGTCGGCCTGAAAGTGAGGGCTACGCAGCTATACAGCTTGGTTTTGGTGAGATAAATCCCAAACGCCTGACGGGTGGTGAATTGGGGCATCTTAAAGCCAATGAAATACTTCCTTTGCGTTTTTTGCGTGAGTTCCGCATGAAAATCCCAGATGTTAATATCGGTGAAAAAGTCACAGTCGAGGTCTTTAACATTGGGGAACGAGTGGATGTCATTGGTACGAGTAAGGGTAAGGGTTTTCAGGGTGCGGTTAAGCGCTATCACTTCCACGGTGGCCCGAAAACCCACGGTCAGTCTGATCGGCAACGCGCACCTGGTTCACGTTCATCCGGTACTACCCCAGGACGTGTATACAAGGGTTCACGCGGACCTGGGCACATGGGAAGTGAACAGGTCACGATCCAGGGATTGAAAGTTGTTCTGGTAGATACCGAACGAAATCTGTTGGGTGTGAACGGCGCAGTTCCTGGTCCGAAAGGTGGACTGATCTTGATTAAAGAGGCGCGCAAGCAATAAGCGCTGGATTGTATGGGAGCATCTGCAATGAAAGTAGACGTTTTTAATTTGGAAGGTAAAAAGCTTCGTTCAGTGGAACTAGCTGCGAGAATCTTCGAGGCTCCGATTATTGTGGACCTTATGCACCAGGCATACATCCGCCAGATGGCCAATGCTCGGCTGGGTACACACAAGACCAAGACCCGCAGCGAGGTTTCTGGTGGAGGCAGAAAACCCTGGCGGCAGAAAGGGACCGGTCGCGCTCGACAAGGTTCAACCAGGGCTCCACAATGGGTCGGTGGTGGTCGAGTTCACACACCCCAACCGCGCAGTTATTCACAGCGCATGCCGCGGAAAATGCGTCAGGCAGCTTTACGTTCAGCATTGTCCGCTAAGGCAGCCGAAGCAGGAATTGTCATTGTAGACGATATGAAACTGACCCAGTCCAGGACCCGCTTGATGGCTGACACCCTCGATCGCCTGGTCGGTGAATCAAGTGCGCTGGTTCTCCTCCCTGAGAAGGATCAGAATTATGAGACTGTTTTACGCTCTACCGATAATCTCCCGGGTGCCAAAGTCTTGTTGGCAGGATATCTTAATATCCGCGACATTCTCGGATATGACAAGCTGATTATGCCACTCAAGACCTTGGACATTCTGGAAGCGCATTTAGGATAGGAGACTGAACATGTCAACGATTTACGATGTTCTTCGCCGACCACTGATCACAGAAAAATCTAATTACCAGTCAAGTAAACTGAATCAATATGCATTCGTGGTCAGCGATGAAGCAACCAAGTCGATGGTGAAGGATGCGGTTGAAACACTGTTTGATGTGGATGTGGTGAATGTCAATACCATCACCACCCCGGGCAAACGCAGCCGTCGTGCCCGGAGTCGTCGCCTCTTGGTTCGTCGTCCAGGTTATAAAAAGGCTATTGTTACCCTCGTGGCAGGTCAGACACTTGAGTCATTTGAGGGGGTCCAGTAATGTCAGTTAAGAAATATAAACCTGTAACCCCCGGTCAAAGGGGTATGACCGGATATTCGTTTGACGAGATCACCAAAACAATCCCTGAGCGCTCTTTGCTCATACCTCTGCGCAAGAGTGGTGGCCGGAACATGTATGGACGAGTGACCATCCGTCATCGTGGTGGTGGACATCGGCGCTTTATCCGTATAGTCGACTTCAAACGCGATAAGCTCGGTATTCCAGCTCAGGTATCGGCTGTTGAGTATGACCCAAACCGGACAGCTCGTCTGGCATTGCTGTATTATGCTGATGGAGAAAAACGCTACATCGTGGCTCCCCTTGATCTTAAAGTTGGAGACACTATCATGGCCGGCCCGCAGGCGGAAATCCGACCTGGAAATAGCCTTCCGATTGCCAATATTCCCGTTGGGACGATGATCCACAATATTGAATTGAAGGAAGGTAAAGGTGGTCAGTTGGTACGGTCAGCGGGTACATCAGCCCAATTACTGGCAAAAGAGGGAGATTTTGCACAGATCCGAATGCCCTCGGGTGAGGTGCGTCTGGTCCGGCAGGTTTGCTATGCGACTATCGGACAAGTCGGCAACGTTGACCATAGCAATATAAAGCTCGGAAAGGCTGGTCGTAAGCGGAATATGGGTATCCGACCGACAGTTCGCGGTTCAGCCATGTCCCCCCGTGACCATCCTCATGGTGGTGGTGAAGGTCGTCAACCGATTGGTATGCCAGGGCCAAAAACACCCTGGGGTAAACCAACACTAGGCTATAAAACACGTCGCAACAAGCAGACCAACAAATATATTCTGCGCCGTCGGAGCAAATCCAACCGCTAAGGCGGTGGGACTTGCCTAGAACACTGTAAGTGAGGTACGAAGACATGTCACGATCATTGAAAAAAGGGCCTTTTATTGACCCTAAATTATTAAAGAAAATCGAGGCGATGAATCAGAAGGGTGAGAAGAAAGTGATTCGCACCTGGAGTCGGGCGAGTGTGATCTTTCCCCAGATGGTTGGTCATACGGTTGCTGTACACGATGGTCGTCGTCATGTACCAATCTACATCACTGAAAATATGGTTGGTCATCGTTTGGGTGAATTTGCGCCGACACGGACTTTTCGTGGTCATATGGCTGAGAAGAAATCAGGAGTGTGAAATATGGCTGATATTCACGCGCAAATGCGTTTTCTCCCTATCTCTGCCCAAAAGGTACGTCTGGTGATTAACCAGGTGCGAGGTAAAGATGCTGTACAAGCGCTTGAAGTATTACGCTTTATTCCCACTCGCGCCGCTGAACCTGTCCGGAAAGTAGTGGCATCAGCAGTTGCTAACGCAGAAGAGAATTTTGGCGTCAGTAGGGATGATCTATACCTCGCTATGATCTATGCGGATGAAGGACCTACACGCCGCTGGCGTCGTTTTGGTGCCCGAGGCCGCTTCAAACCGATTTTTCGCCGATCATCGCATGTCACTGTCATCCTGCGTGAACGGGAGCATAATAGGATAAGGACGTAAGGAGTCATTATGGGTCGTAAAGTGCATCCGATCGGTTTTCGCCTGAAGATTAACCAGATGTGGCAAGGTCGCTGGTTTGCGGAAGGTTCACAATATCGTGAACAGCTTAAGCAGGATTTTGCCATCCGCAGTCTTCTCCAGGGAGTAAAATCCAAAGGTGGGACGGCTGTGAATGCTGATGTTTCCCGCTTGCGGAGGGATTTGCCAGAATCCATTCTCAACAATAAAGCTGGCATCGCCCGTATTGACGTCGAGCGTTTTCCTGGTAAGATCAAAATTTCGATCCACACAGCCAAACCCGGCATCTTGATCGGTCGCAAAGGTGAGGGTGTAAAACGCATACGCCAAAGTCTGGAAACGTTGGTTGGTAAGAAGGTTGATCTGGATATTAAAGAAATCAAGTCACCAGATATTGATGCATATCTGGTTGCATTCAATATCGCTGATCAGCTCGAACGTCGAATCAGCTACCGCCGCGCCATGAAGCGCGCCATTCAGCAGGCAATGCGCCAGGGTGCAGAGGGGATTAAAATTGAGGTTGCTGGGCGTTTGAGTGGGGCTGAAATGGCTCGCAGTGTTTGGTTGCGTGATGGACGTGTGCCCCTTCAAACTCTCCGGGCTGTTTTTGATTTTGCTCGGGCTGAAGCAACTACGACCTATGGTAAGATCGGGATCAAAGTCTGGGTATATAAAGGCGAGAGTATGCCCGAAGTTGAGGAAAAATTTGAACCGACCGAGGGTGTATATGTGAGCACATAGCTCATGTTACCCTTATTGTCTATGTAGAGAGGCATTTGCTATGTTATTCCCCAAACGTGTAAAGTGGCGCAAACAGATGCGTGGCCGGATGAGAGGTAAAGCTTTACGTGGTGCGCAGATTAGCTTCGGCGAATATGGCCTCCAAGCTTTAGAGCCAGGTTGGGTTACTGCACGACAGATTGAGGCAGCCCGACGTACGATTGTTCGCGGCATGAAGCGCCGCGGAAAAATCTGGATTCGCATCTTCCCGGCCAAACCTATAACCCAAAAACCCCCGGAAACACGCATGGGCAAGGGAAAAGGGAACGTGGAGTATTATGTTGCGGTTGTAAAACCCGGTCGGATCATGTTCGAGATTAGTGGTCTCCCTGAGGATATTGCTTTTGAAGCCTTGAGACTTGCCCAGTATAAGCTTTCAATAAGAACGAAAATCTTATCCCGCCATGACCTGGTAGGAGAGCAGGCATGAAGACGAGTGAAATAAGGGATTTGAAGATCGAAGAGATCAAGGCAAGATTAGCAGATGTCCGTGAAGAATTGATGAAGCTCCGCTTCCGACAGGTAACAGGTCAATTAACCGATACTAGCCGTTTGCGCACTATCCGTCGTGATATTGCCCGCATGGAAACTATCCTAAACGAGCTGAAGACGGATGAACAGGTAGGTGTAGCATGAGTGAACGTCGTCGACTGACTGGTGTTGTGACCAGCGATAAAATGACCAGGACGGTGGTTGTCGAGATTACTCGGACCTTCCGGCATCCCTTGTATAGCAAAGTCGTCCATTCAAGCAAGCGTGTTAAAGCCCATGATGAACTGGATTGCCAAATCGGTGACCAGGTGCAGATCGTGGAGAGTAAACCAATTTCACGAGATACCCGATGGGTCGTGGAAACGATCTTGAAACGTGAGATTAGAACTACTGACACCGGCGTAGGAGAATAGGTCATGATCCAGCAAGAAAGTCGCATTAATGTTGCAGATAATACTGGCGCACGCGTGCTGCTTGTGATCCACGTATTGGGTGGTTCAAACCGACGTTATGGTGGAATAGGTGATGTCGTGGTTGCTACAGTCAAGTCGGCAACTCCTCAAGGTTCTGTTAAGAAGAGTGATATCGTACGTGCTGTGGTTGTACGTTGTGCCAAGGAATGGCGGCGTGAGGATGGTTCTTATATCCGTTTCGATGACAATGCTGCTGTAATCCTGGATGCCGATAGCAGGAATCCAAAAGGTAGTCGCATCTTTGGACCAGTCGCGCGAGAATTACGAGAAAAAGGTTTTATGAAGATAGTTTCGCTGGCACCAGAGGTACTTTAAGCCAGACCGGGAGTGAAGGATGAGAGTCAAAATTCGGAAAGGTGATACTGTAGAAGTCATCAGCGGTCGTCTCGAAGATAAAGGGAAGCGCGGCGAAGTGATCAATGCTTTACCTGATGTCAGCCGGATCGTCGTACAGGGCATCAACCTTCGTACAAAACACCAACGTCAGGTACAGACACAAGGACGGACGATTAATCCTGGACGCATTAAATTCGAGGGATCGGTTCATATTTCTAACGTAATGTTGGTCTGTCCTAAATGCAACCAACCTACACGTGTGAGTCAGCAGCGTGATGAGACAGGCACTCACCGCGTTTGCAAACAATGCCAGGCGATGATTGATTAATTACTTGCGGTTGGAGTAATGATATGAATAGAATGCAGGAGATGTATAAAAACGAAGCTGTGCCGATAATGCAAAAAACTTTTCAATCCAGGAATATTATGCAGGTTCCGCGGATTGAAAAGGTCGTGGTTAATATTGGCTTGGGGGAAGCGATGGATAACCCCAAAGCGTTGGAAGCATCTGTTTCTGAGCTCGCCCTCATAACAGGTCAGAGACCAGTAATGACCAAGGCTCGTAAAAGCATAGCGAATTTTAAATTACGGGAAGGACGCATTATTGGTACCAAGGTAACCTTGCGCGGTGAGAGAATGTGGGCATTTCTTGATCGTTTGTTGAATATCACCTTACCCCGCGTACGTGACTTTCGTGGTGTTTCGGCTGACGCATTTGATGGTCGTGGGAATTACACCATTGGCTTACGTGACCAGCTGGTTTTTCCGGAGATCGAGTATGACAAAATTGAAAAATTACGCGGCCTGGAAATCACTATCGTGACCTCAGCCAAAACAGATGACCAGGCGCGAGTCCTGCTTCAATTACTTGGTATGCCTTTTAAAAAGGAAGCATAATATATGGCAAAGAAATGTATGCAATTTCGTGAATTTAGACGAAGACGCGCGATACAGGTGCGTAATCGCTGTATACGATGTGGACGTCCCCGTGGGTATATTCGTCGTTTCGGTTTATGCCGGATTTGCTTCCGCGAACTGGCTCTTGAAGGAAAGATCCCCGGTGTGGCCAAGGCTTCTTGGTAACCGGATGGAGGTGATAGTATGAGCGTTTCTGATCCTATTGCTGATATGCTGACGCGGATTCGCAACGGTGTCATGGCAGGTCAGATGATGGTGGCGATGCCAAGTTCCAAGATGAAGGTGGAAATTGCCAGGATCTTGAGAGATGAAGGCTACTTGGAGAATTTTGAAATCGTAGATGACGAACGACCATGGAAGTCAATCCTGCGAATTCGGATTAAATATATCGGTGAGCGTCGTCAACGGCGTTCGGTGATTACTGACTTGGAACGTGTGAGTCGGCCTGGACGGCGGATATATACCAAAAAACAGGATATCCCCTGGGTTCTTTCAGGTATCGGTGTAGCGATTCTTTCCACACCTAAGGGAGTGATGACTGGTCATAAAGCTCGCTCCATGGGTGTAGGCGGCGAGATCCTTTGTAAAGTTTGGTAGGCAGGAGGTAAGGACAGTGTCTCGTATTGGACGCATGCCTGTTGTAGTTCCGAGCGGAGTACAGGTAGAAATCAATGGTTCAAATGTGCATGTGAAAGGACCGAGAGGTGAGCTTCAACGTACTTTTTCCCCTTTAATTGGGATCGCACTCGAAAATGACCAGATCGTGGTCACTCGTCGCTCTGATCTTCGTAATGAACGTGCTCTACATGGAACTACCCGGGCAGTTATCGCAAATATGGTTAATGGTGTAAGTACCGGTTTTGATACTATGCTTGAGATTGAAGGCGTTGGTTATCGCGCTGAGATGAATGGCAAGAACTTGGTCTTATATCTCGGTTATTCACATCCAGTAGAAATAGAAGCACCGGCAGGGATCACTTTTAGTGTGGATACAAAGACCCGTCAGATTAAGGTCATGGGTATTGATAAGGAAAAAGTCGGTCAGGTGGCTGTAGACATACGCAGTATACGTCCTCCTGAACCATATCATGGAAAGGGTATCCGCTACACTGGTGAATATATCCGCCACAAAGCGGGAAAGTCTGGGAAAGGATTGAAATAACCTATGGTTGCGAAAAATCGTTCATTTGCCCGAATTCGACGCCATATCCGCGTGCGTAAGCGCATTTCAGGTACTGCTGGGCGGCCTCGTTTGAATATTTTCCGAAGCCTGAATGAGATTTATGCTCAGGTTATTGATGATCAGGTTGGCAACACCCTGGTCTCGGCTTCGAGCATTGATCGTGAATTGCGCACACAAATGAAAAATATAAATAAAACCGAACAGGCACATATGGTGGGTAAGTTTGTGGCTATCCGGGCTACAAACAAAGGCATAAAAAATGTCATTTTTGACCGCGGAGGATACCGCTATATAGGACGAGTCAAATCATTGGCTGATGGCGCACGTGAAAATGGCCTCCAGTTTTAAACATTAAGTGGAGTAAGTTATGACGAACTACGAGATTAACGAATACGAACAGGAACAGCTTGACGAGCGTGTCATAGAGATTGCCCGTGTAGCCAAAGTTGTCAAGGGTGGTCGACGCTTTCAATTCCGTGTTACGGTGGTGGTTGGTGACAACAGAGGCGAGGTGGGTATGGGTGTTGGTAAAGCCAATGCTGTACCGGATGCCATGCGTAAGGCTTCAGAAAGGGCTCGCAAGGACATGCACCCCATATCATTGATAGGTACTACCATCCCCCATGAAGCTCTCGGGAAAGTTGGTGGTGCGCGCGTCTTGCTTAAACCGGCATCTCCAGGTACAAGCGTTATCGCCGCTGGAGGGGTACGTGCGGTACTGGAAGTTGCTGGTGTACGTGATATCTTGACCAAATCGATGGGGAGCGCGAATGTCCTTAATGTAGTTCAGGCAACTTTCCAAGCCCTGGATAAGTTAAAATCATCTGCTCAAGAGGCTGCTAACCGTGGTAAGCCTGCGGAAGACCTTATTCCCTTCTGGGAGCGGAGGAAAAAGCATGGTTAAGAAAGAAATTAGCGGTAAAACACTCCGTATTACCCTGGTAAAAAGCGCGATAGGGTATCCTAAACCCCAAAAGGATACTATCCGTGCCCTTGGTCTGCATCGCTTGAATCAGACTGTTGAACACAAAGATACACCTAGCATTCGTGGCATGTTGACGAAAATCATTCACCTTCTTCGCATTGAAGAGTAGGAACGTAAGATGAAATTGCATGATCTATTACCCAATCTGGGTTCAAAAAAAGACCGTAAACGCGTTGGACGCGGTATCTCAGCCGGGCAGGGAAAGACTGCTGGACGTGGGACCAAGGGTCAGGGTGCGCGTGCTGGTAGTGGTGGGAAGCTGTATCGACAGGGTGGTAACCTGCCTTTCTTCCGCCGTTTACCCTTCAAACGCGGTCAAGGTTTTACCCCTCCTAATCAGGTGACTTACAATGAAGTAAACCTTGACCAATTAGATATCGCTTTTTCACCAAACGCAGATGTCACACCTGAATCGCTTGCTGCTGCCCGCTTGCTTCGTGATTTACACGATCCAATTGTTATCCTCGGACGTGGGGAAATAAAGACACCTCTCAAGCTGCATGTGCATCGCATCAGCCGTAGTGCCAAGGCAAAGATAGAGGCCGCCGGTGGAAGCGTTGAGATTATCGGTTAATCTATCATGGTGATAAGGAGGTCATGATGAAATCAACATTCTCTGGATGGCGTTACTTGTGGAAATCTGGAGATATCCGCCACAAGCTGTTGATCACATTTCTTATCCTGGCAATCTATCGTATTGCAGCGAATGTACCCGTACCGGGTGTTAATTTCGAGGCGTTAAGACAGTTTCGTCAGACTGCCGGCGCTTCCGGTACCTTCTTTGATTTTTTAGACTTGCTTTCCGGTGGCACAGTATCGAATTTCTCGTTGTTGTCGATGGGTGTTTATCCATATATTACCGCCCAGATTATCATACAACTCCTGACGCCGATTATTCCGGCACTTCAACGAAAAATGGAAGAAGACCAACGGGAAGGGCGCAAGTGGCAGGAGAAATGGACATATTTCCTTGCCGTTCCCATGGCTGCCCTGTCTGCTATCGGTCAAATTAACATCTTCAATTCACTGGCGCAGCAGCAGATTGTAGCCTTTGGTTTTAATAAAGAACTATGGCTGCCGTCTTTGTCAATCCTGTTGACCATGACAGCCGGGACCATGTTCGCGATTTGGTTAGGTGAGTTGATATCTGAGCACGGTATCCGTAATCAGGGTCTCTCTTTGATCATTTTTGCTGGCATTGTTGCCCGTATGCCAGCTAATATAGCCAGGATGATGAGTGATGAGCAACATCGCTGGTTCCTGTTAATTTTCACACTAGTGATCATCATGTTGACGATTTTTGCCATCGTCTTTGTCCAGCAGGGACGTCGCAATGTTCCGGTCATGTACCCTGGACGTCGTGTTGGTAACCGTATGTCCATGCCTGTCAAGGGTGCGTTACCCCTTATGGTGAATATGGCTGGAATGATCCCGCTGATTTTTGCCAGCGCCCTACTGCAATTCCCGGCGATCATTGCCAGCTATTTTACACGTTCCAGTATTGAATGGATAAAGAATTTTGCGTCTGGTGTACAGACGACTTTTAATGGGTCCGGTTGGGTATATTGGTTAATGTACTTCTTGATGGTGGTTATATTCACCTTCTTTTATACAGATGTTCTATTCACTCAGCAGAATTATGGCGAAAATCTCAAGAGAATGGGCGCACAGATTCCAGGTGTCAATCGTGGTGCACCGACACAGCGCTACCTGACGAAAGTCCAGCGTCGGATAACCCTGCCGGGTGCATTATTCCTTGGCATTGTGGCGATCTTACCGTTCCTGCTGCAGTTTGTTATGCCTGGTACTTCTCGAAACGCGGGTCTGTTCCTTGTCTCTTCAGCGGGTTTGTTAATTGTGGTCGGCGTGGTCAGGGATACCTTTACGACAATCGATGCTGAGCTCAAGCTGCATGGTTATCAGGATTCTTTGCTCGTCCGCTAATTGTGTAAATTGCCCATGTTTATCGTTCTCCTAGGCCCCCCTGGCGTTGGAAAAGGTACACAAGCCAAGATCCTGGCACAAGAGACCGGCTTGGCGCACATTTCATCAGGTGACCTTTTTCGGGAGCACATTAATAATCAGACTGAACTTGGCTTTTTAGCTCAGGGTTACATAAATAGAGGAGAACTTGTTCCGGATGATGTCACGATCCAGATGATCCGTGAACGAGTGACTCATCCTGATTATACGGTTGGAGCTATCTTGGATGGATTTCCACGTACGCCAGTACAGGCAGAAGCCCTGAATGATTTGTTGGCTGAATTTGGTAAGCAGGTCGATTCTGTACCATACATTTCTGCACCAAAAGAGACATTGATTGAGCGTTTAAGCGGGCGATGGACCTGCCGGGGGCAGGGACATATCTTCCACGAGAAGTATAACCCTCCCAAGCAGCCCGGTAGATGTGATCTGGATGCTACAAAGTTATATCAACGTGATGATGATAAGCTTGAAACGGTCAAGAAACGCATACAGGTTTATTTTGAGCAGACAGCTCCCTTGATCGCTTACTATCGTGCACAAGGAAAGCTGGTAGAAGTTAATGGTGCGCAGCCTATTGAAAAGGTCACACAGGTTTTACTTGCAACCTTGAAAAGATAATCAAAGAAATCATGGACTGGGCTCGCACGATACATGTTAAAAGTCCCGTCGAGATAGCTATCATGCGCGAGGCGGGACGTATCAATGCCGAAACTCTGGCGGCAGTTAATGAACTTTTACAACCTGGTGTTACCACAGCCGACCTCAACGCGGCTGCTGAGGAAGTGCTCCGGAAATATAATGCGATTTCACCGTTCAAGGGTTATCCCGGACCATACCCGTACCCGGCGTCAATTACGGTCAGCATCAACAATGAATTGGTGCATGGAATTCCTGGCAAACGAAAGTTGCGTGCTGGCGATATCGTCTCGGTTGATTGCGGTACAATTTTGGATGGCTTCGTTGCCGACTCGGCTTTCACAGGTGGCGTAGGAAAGATCTCACCACAGGCAGGCAAATTGCTGGAAGTCACCCAGGGAGCTCTGTATGCCGGGATCGACAAGTTGCGTTCTGGGAACCGGACGGGTGATGTGTCTGCGGCAATCCAGCATTTTGTCGAGAGCAGTGGTTTTCATGTTACTCATGAATACACCGGCCATGGTGTTGGACGGCAGATGCACGAAGGTCCGCAGGTTCCGAACTATGGCATTACTGGTCGTGGATTGCTCCTTCGCCCCGGCTTGACCATCGCTTTGGAACCAATGGTCTTGATCGGAACGCCAGCTACACGCCTCTTGGCAGACCAGTGGACGGTCGTATCGGCCGATGGGTCACTGACAGCGCATTTTGAGCATACTGTTGCTGTCACCGAAGGTGAACCCTTTATTCTGACGGTCCTTTGATCGAAAACGGATGGTTCATCTTGGAATTACGAATGTTGTAAATATGTCATATTGGAAAAAGATAAGTCTGTCGTAACTGGTTCACTGGACGGATAAAGAAGGAGCGAGTATAATACAAAGTTTGGCTGCTTGATTATCATGTAAGTAACTATTCTCGCAAGGAGCAGAAGTATCATGAAAGTTTCACCATCCATACGCAAGCGTTGTGCGAAATGTAAGATCGTTCTACGCAAGGGCAGAGTATACGTAATCTGCGAAAATCCCAAGCATAAACAGCGACAGGGGTAGTGTGAACTATGGCAAGAATTGAAGGTGTTGATCTTCCTCGTAATAAACGAGCAGAAATTGGCCTGACCTATATCTATGGGATTGGACGTAAGCGCTCCAATGAAATCCTGGCCGCAACACACGTAAATCCAGATACACGCGTCAAGGATTTAACCGAGGCTGAGATATCTGCTTTGCGTGATTACATTACCAAGACCATAAAGGTCGAGGGTGACCTGCGTCGTGGAACACAGTTGAACATCAAGCGGCTGATTGAAATTGGTTGTTATCGGGGCTTGCGTCATCGCCGCAATCTACCCGTCCATGGACAGCGTACTCGCACCAATGCTCGCACTCGTAAGGGAGCAAAAAAGACTGTGGCTGGACGCGGTCGGCGTCGGGGCGGCAAGAAGTAGTCGTCTTGCTGATATTATAAGATTTAGTGAGGTACTATGGCTCAAAGTGTACGTTCAACACGCCGGAGCAGCACAAAGAAAGCCAGGCGCACGTTATCCTCCGGTCAGGTGCACATTTTTGCATCGTTCAATAATACCATCGTCACTATAACGGATACCCAGGGTAATACGGTTGCCTGGGGTAGTGCTGGTTCGGCCGGTTTTAATGGCTCGCGCAAGAGCACACCATTTGCAGCCCGCCTGGCTGCCGAACAGGCAATAAAAGCCGCTCAACAGTTGGGTATTCAGGAAGTCGATCTTTTTGTGAAAGGTCCAGGTCCTGGACGGGAGAATGCGATTCGTGCCGTTCAAGCGATGGGTCTTAAAGTGCGCTCGATTTCGGATATTACACCGGTACCACATAATGGTTGCCGGCCTCCGAAGAAGCGCCGCGTGTAAATCAATTGTAAGGGAAGAACAGTATGGCAAAATATATTGTACCGGTTTGTAAGCTCTGTCGGCGTGAAGGCGAAAAACTGTTCCTTAAAGGAGAGCGTTGTTTCTCCCCAAAGTGTTCGTTTGAAAAGCGCAGCTTTGCACCAGGCCAGCATGGACGCATGGCGAGTCATGGCGGTGGTCGTAGTCGATCAGGGCGTGAATCTGACTATGGAAAACAGTTACGTGCCAAGCAGAGAGCGCGCCGTGTGTTTGGTGTGTTGGAGCGTCAGTTCCGTCGCTACTACGAAGTAGCATTGCGCCGTAGAGGTTTGACCGGTTTGAACCTGTTACAGATACTTGAATCTCGATTCGATAACGTGGTTTTTCGTTTGGGATACGCTACCAGCCGTGCGCAGGCACGTCTGTTGGTCACTCACGGTCACTTTACCGTTAATGGTCGTCGTACCGATGTACCCTCGATGCTGTTGGGCATTGGGGACATGATTGCTGTACGTGAAGGGTCCAAGAAACTTGTCTATTTTAAGGACCTCCCGGCCGTCGTGGATACTCGCAGTTTTCCCTCTTGGCTTGATCGCGATGCGAAGAATTATTCTGGAACTGTCCAACGCCTGCCAGAACGGTCTGAGATTGATGGCATCTTAAATGAGCAACTAATCGTTGAATACTACTCACGGTAATGGTGGAGACTTGTAACCTCACAAGGATTATTTGCATTTTGCCGGGATCGGATATGTTTTTTCATACAGGAAGAGGTGAACCGTGATGGGTATTACTAACATGGTCATGCCAAGGATCGAGCGGGAAGCTGAAGCTCGAAACTATGGCAAATTTTTCATCAGCCCATTGGAACGTGGATATGGGGTTACTCTTGGTAATGCTTTACGCCGGGTGCTCCTCTCTTCGCTTGAAGGGGCGGCAGTGACCTCATTCCGGATCGTAGACATTTTACATGAATTCAGTGATATCCCTGGTGTGAGTGAAGATGTCATACAGGTTTCATTGCAGGTCAAACAATTGCGCCTGAAGCTGGATGGTGTGGATTCCACCCGTATGCATCTTGAAGTGGAAGGTGAAGGTACTGTGACCGCAGCCGACATCATTACCCCACCTGAGGTTGAAATTGTCAATCCTGAGCTCTTCCTCTTCACCGTGGATAAAAAGACCAAACTGGATATTGAATTTACGGTGGAACGCGGTCGAGGTTATTCTCCATCCAATGATCGTGGCGGACATCTTCCGATCGGTGAATTACCGGTCGATGCGATCTTCAGCCCGGTGAAGCGTGTGAATTGGGAAGTCTCCTCGGCACGGGTCGGTCAGAGCACGGACTACGACAACCTCTCTCTGGAGATCTGGAGCGATGGTACCGTCTCACCAGAGCAGGCGTTGAGCACATCTGCCAAGATCTTGATCGAACATCTCCGCTATATAGCCGGCGTAAGCGAGGAATCTCTTGCCATCGCTATTGAAAAAGAAGTAGCCGGCAGTCGCCTGACCAGCGAAGTGGCTGAGACGCCAGTGGAAGCCCTTGATCTTTCTGTGCGAGTATTCAATTCACTGAAACGGACCGGAATTACATCAGTTGGTGATGTCCTGGAATTGCTTGACAAGGGTGACCAGGCTGTGATGTCCATTCGAAATTTTGGTGAGAAGAGCTTGGATGAATTACGTCAAAAAATGACCGAGAAAGGCTTCTTGAAGGATAGCCAGATAAAGGATGCGGAGTAATTGCTATGCGACATCAGGTAACAGGTTATAGACTAAATCGCAGTCAGGGAGCCCGCACGGCGTTACGCCGTACGTTAATTAAACAGTTCTTTACCCACGAGCGGATTAAAACCACCCGCGCCAAGGTTGCCGCTATACGTGGTGAAGCTGAACGAATGATTACCCTGGCACGCAGGAGCGCTGAAGCCAGTGATATTGAGAAGGTGAACGCCCGTCGTTTGGTGGCTTCTCGCCTCGGTGATAATCAGGTGGTTAAGAAGTTATTTGACGAGATCGCTCCTCGCTTTGCAAAGCGTAATGGTGGTTATACACGTGTGCTGAAACTTGGTCCACGTTATGGTGATTCCGCTGAAATGGTTTTGCTCGAATTGGTGGAAGAGTAGGATTGTAGCGGCATCGCCGTCTCTGAGGCGGTAGAAGTCGCCGGTAAAATGGCACGTTACCAGGTTATCTTTGCTTACGATGGCACCTGTTTCAAGGGTAGCCAGAGGCAGGCAAAATCCCGGACGGTTCAGGCTGAGCTTGAGCGGGCCTTGCGCAGGTTGGGATGGTCTGGGCAGTCGATATTGATGGCAGGACGCACGGATAAGGGTGTCCACGCCTCTGGTCAGGTTGCTGCCTTTGATCTGGATTGGCGTGATACCAGTGAGGCATTTTGTCATGCGCTCAATTCGCATTTGTCCTCTGATATTGCCATACGCAGTGTGACCAATGTTCCTGCGGATTTCCATCCACGCTTTGACGCGACCTCCCGCCGTTACCGTTACCGCTTGTTTTGTCAGCCGGTCCGTGACCCTCTGAGGGAGCGCTTTGCCTGGCGGGTATGGCCCTTACTGGATGGCGATATCCTTATTAGCCCGCCGCAGGCTTTACTGGGTACGCATGATTTCGCTGCTTTCGGCTCCCCTCCCCGGCGTGGAGGCAGCACACAACGAACCATCATGCAGGCGTTCTGGCAGGCACAGGGAGATGAATGGTTGTTTGAGGTTCAGGCTGATGCCTTTTTGTACCGCATGGTACGGCGCCTGGTCTACCTCCAGGTTGCCGCTGGGCAGGGTAGGCTTCCCGTGGATGCCATAGCCAAAGCCTTGGTGTCAAGGATTGATCTCTCGGCCGGCATTGCTCCGGCAAGTGGTCTAACATTGATGGAGGTCACTTATCCGCATATCGCGGGGCTGGAACAACCTGGTTGATTATTGATATATGTCTGTAAGTGGAGTGTCGATGGTGCAAAAAACATATTATCCAAAGGCAGGTGAGATCGAACACCGCTGGTACGTCGTGGATGCGAACGGTCAGAACCTGGGTCGCTTGGCGACCCGGATTTCTACTGTATTGCTCGGCAAACATAAACCGGCTTTTACCCCCGGTGTAGAGATGGGTGATTACGTGATCGTTCTGAACGCTGGTCGTATTCAAGTGACAGGGACGAAGATGGAAACCAAGATGTACCACCATCATTCAGGTTATCCCGGCGGTTTGAAATCGATCACCCTGCGTGATCAACTTAACAAATTCCCGGACCGCGTCATTCGCAGTGCTGTCTGGGGTATGTTGCCTCATAACCGTATGGGTCGTGCGATCCTGAAACGGCTCAAGATATATTCTGGTGTGGATCACCCTCACGGGGCGCAGGCTCCTGAGGTCCTGGTCTTATCATAAGGATTGGAAGGGTATTATGTCTGTTCAGTATTATGAAGGGATCGGTCGTCGCAAGGAAAGCTCAGCCCGCGTTCGTCTGATGAGCGGTTCTGGCAGGTTTATTGTCAATGAGAAGGAAATAGATGCCTATTTCACCCGCCTGGGTGACGTGCAGGCGATTCTTGCCCCCCTGCAATCTGTCGGACAGGATCGCGCTCATTATGATGTGACTGTAACGGTCAGGGGTGGTGGTGTGTCAGGTCAAACCTCGGCTGTTCAACTCGGTGTCGCCCGCGCCCTAGTCAAAATCAATCCAGATTGGAATTCTGCCTTGCGCAAAGGCGGTTTTATGACCCGGGACGCCCGCATCAAGGAACGCAAAAAGCCCGGTCTCAAACGCGCTCGTAAAGCCCCAACCTACACAAAGCGTTAGTATTACTTACTTTGCCTGTGGTTCTCACCGCGGAGTGCGCGGAGAATGCGGATCATAATCATCCCGGCGTTCTCGCTCTCTTCTGCGGTGAATTATTTTTGGAGTGACTATGACAGGAATCACCCTTCTTGGCCTCGGTCCTGGAAATCCCTCTCACCTCACCCGTGAAGCCTGGGATGTCTTGAACTCGGCGGATGAGATTTATGTACGCACCCGTCAGCACCCAACCGTTGCGCATCTTCCCTCCTCGCTCGATATCCATTCATTCGACGATCTTTATGCTCAGGGCAGGGATTTCGATGAAGTCTATGCGCAGATAGTCGAGAAGGTGCTCGAACTGGGGGAGCGCCCCCAGGGTGTCGTTTATGCAGTACCGGGTCATCCGTTTGTGGCTGAAGCTACTTGTCCCGCCATTGCCCGGCGTGCTCGTGAGCAGGGACTTGATTTGCATATCGTTGAGGGGCTGTCTTTCCTGGAGCCGGTTTTCTCTGCTCTGGGTCTTGATCCCTGCCCGCGCCTGACCCTCTTCGATGCCTTGGAGCTGAGCCAGGCTCATACACCATTATTTCCACCGGATACGCCTGTTCTGATAGCCCAGCTCTATTCTCAATTGGTCGCGGCAGAGGTTAAGATGACCTTGCTGGCGGTCTACCCTGAAGAACATCCGGTCTGTCTCGTCCACTCCGCTGGCACAATGGATCAGATCGTCGAGGAGCTGCACCTGTACCAGATCGACCGCAGCCGGCATATCGGTTTGCTGACCGTCCTGTATGTCCCGCCATTGGGGCAGGGGACCTCCTTCGAATCATTCCAGGAGATTGTCGCCCGTCTGAGGGCTCCGGATGGTTGTCCCTGGGACCGCGAGCAAACCCATGCCTCCCTGCGCATGCATCTGCTTGAGGAGGCTTATGAGGTCCTGGCTGCATTGGATTCAGGAGATCCCGCGAAACTTGCCGAGGAGTTGGGAGATTTGTTCTTACAGATTATTTTGAATGCCCAGATTGCCGTGGAGGCTGGCGAATTTACCATGGCAGATGTGTTGAAGAATATCCACACCAAGATTATCAACCGCCACCCGCATGTCTTTGCTGACCTCAAAGTGGATGGTATTGCCAATGTGTTGACAAACTGGGAGAAACTCAAGCACGCTGAACGGCAGGCGAATGGCGAAACCGCAGGAGGTTTATTGGATGGTGTACCTTTGGCTTTGCCGTCGTTGACTCAGGCTCAGGAGTATCAGGACCGAGCGGCACGGGTTGGTTTCGACTGGCCAGCGATCGAGGGTGTCCTGGATAAGATCGCTGAAGAGATCCAGGAAGTACGCCAGACCACGAACAACGAGCAATTGGTTGATGAGGTGGGGGATCTCCTCTTTGCTCTCGTCAATCTGGCGCGTTGGAAACAGATCGATGCTGAAAGTGCCCTGCGTGAGACGAATGTCCGCTTCAAGCGCCGCTTTGCATATGTTGAAAAGGGTGCCTCTGCCATGGGACGCTCAATCTCCGACCTCTCCTTGGATGAAATGGAATCCCTCTGGCAGGCGGCAAAACACCAGGATCTATAGCCTGAACAGGCTCTGTTGGAAATATCAATCTCTCCCCATTTCTTGTTCTCTTGACAATTCAGACCCTTGATGTTATATTAACCCCGCCCCCCTGGGGGGGGTGGAGATGAATATGCAAAATGAAGGTACTATCAAACGTCTCATGACTATCGAAGGGCATCTGGGTGGCGTCATCCGCATGGTGGAAGAGGATGCATATTGTATCGATGTCATCCGTCAGATACAGGCGATCCAGGCTGCTCTGAAAAAGGTCAGCGGGATCATCCTGGATGGTCACTTGAACTCGTGCGTCATCACTGCTGTCCAGGGCGATGACCTTGACGAACGCCAGCGCGTGATGCAGGAAGTCCTGGACGTCTTCAACACCCATGTTTAATTCGTAGGGGTTGCTCCTCGCTGCCCCTGCATCAAATCTTATTCTTATCGTTAAGGAGAGAGTAATGACTACCGTTACCTATTCTGTTCCGGGCATCCATTGCGGGCATTGCACCCACACCATCCAGATGGAACTTGGCGATCTGGCTGGCGTCGTATCCGTTAACGCGGATATGGATACCAAAAAGGTTGAGATCGTCTTCAATCCCCCGGCTACAGAAGAAAAGCTCAAGGCATTACTGGCACAGATCAATTACCCCGTCGCTGCATAAGTATCCGACGTACCATGTAGGAGCGACCAACTGGTCGCCCCACTTTTTGCAAATTAATAAATAACCTGCCATTGTTGTAAACATGACTGCCGTAAAACAAATAACCTTACCTGTTACAGGCATGACCTGTGCCAACTGTGTTGCCACTATCGAGCGGAATATCAAAAAACTTGATGGTGTTTCCACAGCAGTGGTTAATCTATCCTCCGAGCGGGCAACGGTCGAGTTTGACCCGTCATTGCTCGGACTTCCGGACATCATTGCCCGCGTCGAGCGTGCTGGTTATGGTATTGCCACCGGTGAGGCAGACCTGATGGTCAAGCGCCTGGCGGATGATAACGATGCCCGCCGCCTGGAGAAAGCCCTCTCCAGCCTCGCTGGTGTGCTTGCATCCCAGGTGACCATCACCACCGGGAAGGCGCGTGTTAGATACGTTCCAACCATCATCAGTCAGGCTGAGATCCGTCGTGCGGTATCTGCTGCCGGTTTTGAAGCCATCGAGTTGGGTGCTGAAGCCGAAGATGTTGAGGCAAATGCCCGCGCAGCCGAGATTGCTCAACAAAAACGTTTGCTCGTTACCGGCTTGATCTTTACCTTGTCCCTCTTCCTTTTCGCCATGGCTCGCGATTTCGGTTTGCTGGGTATGACTGCCCATGCGCCCTGGGCGGACTGGTTGATGTGGGTTCTTGCCACACCGGTCCAGTTCTATGTCGGCTGGCAGTATTATCTTGGCGCCTATAAAGCCCTGCGCAACCTCTCAGCCAACATGGATGTCCTGATTGCCATGGGTTCCTCGGTCGCCTATTTCTATTCCATTGTGGTCATGCTTGGCGTGCTGCCCGGGCATGTCTATTATGAGACCGCCGCGGTCATTATCACCCTCATCCGTTTGGGGAAATTCCTCGAAGCCCGCGCCAAGGGTCGCACCAGCGAAGCCATCAAGAAGTTGATGGGATTGCGCGCCAGAACTGCCCGTATTCTGCGGGATGGACAGGAACTCGATGTACCAGTGGACGAGGTCAGGGTCGGGGATGTCGTCCTCGTCCGGCCAGGCGAGAAGATTCCTGTGGATGGGGTGGTCGTTGAAGGCAGGTCAGCCGTTGACGAATCGATGCTGACCGGAGAATCGCTCCCGGTCGAGAAAGCACCCGGCGACCCGCTCATCGGGGCGACCCTCAACAAGCTGGGTATGCTCAAATTCGAAGCCACAAAAGTTGGTAAGGAGACCGCCCTGGCTCAAATCATCCGCCTGGTGGAAGAAGCCCAGGGGAGCAAGGCACCCATCCAGGCCCTAGCTGATAAGGTTTCAGCCGTCTTCGTCCCCATCGTCATCCTGATCGCCGCCTTGACGTTCTCCGGCTGGTATTTCTTCGCTTCCCCTCCTCCTGTTGGAGCGGGTATGGACAATTTCACCCGGGCTTTGATCAATATGGTCGCGGTCCTGGTCATTGCCTGCCCCTGCGCCATGGGATTGGCTACCCCCACCGCTGTCATGGTTGGCACTGGCAAAGGTGCCGAGATGGGCATCCTGTTCCGCTCCAGCGCCGGTCTGGAGACTGCCGGCAAGGTAAACGTGATTGTGCTGGATAAGACCGGTACGCTCACCAAGGGTCAGCCGGCTGTTACAGATATTGTATTGAGCAAGCAGTCGCCAGTGACGGGTGGCGAATTGCTGCGCCTCGCCGCTTCGCTTGAAAAAGGCTCCGAACACCCCCTCGGAGAAGCCATCTGGGCAGAAGCCACTGCCCGCGGTTTGCCTCTATCCGAACTGGCCGGGTTTAAGGCTGAGGCCGGCCTGGGTGTGGCAGGGGAAGTGGACGGGCATGCTGTTGCCGTGGGCAACCTGCGCATGATGGACCTCCGCCGTTATCCGCTCAATGGGTTGCAGGTCGAGGTCGAACGCCTGCAGGCTGAAGCCAAAACTGCCATGCTGGTGGCTATGGACGGTACAGTGACCGGTGTGATCGGGGTCGCCGATACCCTCAAGGATGGCTCAAAGGATGCCATTGCTGAGCTGCATCGCATGGGACTGAAGGTCGCCATGCTCACCGGTGATAACCGGAAAACCGCTGAAGCCATTGCCAGCCAGGTTGGCATTGACCAGGTGCTGGCGGAGGTCCTGCCGGATGGTAAATCATCCGAGGTCAAAAAACTGCAAGCGGGTGGTGCGCTGGTCGCCATGGTGGGTGATGGCGTCAACGATGCCCCGGCTCTTGCTCAGGCTGACGTGGGCATTGCCATCGGCACCGGCACCGATGTCGCCATGGCTGCCGCCCCGCTCACCCTCATCAGCGGCGATCTGCGCGGGGTAGCCCGCGCAATTTCGCTCTCACGCAAGACCCTCAGCACCATCAGGCAGAACCTGTTCTGGGCTTTCTTCTACAACGTGATCCTCATCCCGGCTGCCGCCCTCGGCTTCCTTAACCCCATCCTGGCCGCCGGCGCCATGGCTTTCAGCAGCATCTTCGTGGTCAGCAACAGCCTGCGCCTGCGCCGGGTGAAGATATGAAAAACCCGTTTTCTTCTCTTCGAGAAAACGGGTTTCTTTTTACTCTGGTAGAGTTTTTGGTAACCTAATCCAAATTCTTACACCCAGATCACGAAGTGGTCTTTCGCAGGATCATCCCTGCCCAGATAAACCAGATGGGTCCCAGGATGATTGCCACTGCCGCTGCCAATGTGATAAATAACTCGATCCTGAAAACGAATCCGGCGACTACCAACCCATACGCGGCTGCACCGGCGATGCCCACGTATGCCAGTAGGCTGGGCCAGAGCTTCTCACGCAGTGCCAGCAGGTTGACCACCAGGAACCACAGTCCAACGCCGCCGAACACCAGCCAGTAATGGGGGTCAAGGGCAACCAGCGATTGGTTGGCTGCGATTGCTGCCTTGGTCGCCGCGTCGCCGGCAACATAGGCAGCTGCCCTCTCTGGGTAGAAAGCCAGGTAGCGGAAGTATTGCAGCGCCGTCACCGCGAACCCGATCAGGGCGATATTGCTTGTCCAGCGCACCCAGCCTTCATCAACCGGGCGCACCTTCTCTGAGATTGCCAGCACCACTGCCAGCGCCAGGATGGCACCCAATGCAAATGCCCATTCTTCAATCCTGGACATCAACGGGTTTTGCGCGTACGATGTCAGGAATGCGCCCGCATCAGTCACTGCCTTCTGTTCTGCTGGCACCAGCAGGTAACTTAAACCTGCAACGATGTATGAAATACCAACGATGATAGAGCAGGTACCTCCAAATTTACTTAATGTGTTTCCTTTCCCTTTCATTGTACACCTCCAAATTGAACAATAACCTTTGATTTGATACATCATGGATCGATGGACGACTATTGAATTCTTGCTGGTCACCTCCTTTTGTCCAATAATTTACAACCCCATACCAGTTGCTCCGTTTCCCCCCTCTTCGCTCCGGTCACCTCCCCAAAATCCACAGTAAGGTGTCACTGCGAGCCGGTCTTTGGCGTGGCAGTCTCCTCCCAATCAGTGTCACCCTGCCTGCCCCGGCGGTTTTTGTCGGGGACGCGCAGCGCCGCGCAGCGCACCCGACTGCTTTTGAGGGTGAAGGGTCTCCTCCAGACCCGCGCCTCACCCTCATGCCGCCCTTTGGCTATCGCGAAGCACCGCCGAAGGCCCCGCTTGGCGGGGTGCTGAAAGCAGGCAGTCTCCCGTTCGCCCTCCCCCAAATCGAATATGGAGTCTTCTTATGACAACAAAATATCTGGTTATGGATCTGGGGGAGGCTGGGTAAGGAGTGTAGTGATGAAGTCGTTCAAACGCAGTATGCAGGCTCAATCAAGAGGAGACCTTCCGGTCACAGTGTAGGTGGGGTCGTGAAACCCTCACCGGTCAGAGAACCATAGGGCATTGTATCCATTTGATTCCATAAATTCAACCTTTTAAACTTTGTTCTCTTCCTGTTACGTATATTGGATTCCATCGATTTTATGAAAGTTACCTTGACATCTCCAACGAATTGTTGTACAGTATATCTGTACAGATTGGAGAAACGATGACGATCCACATCACATATACCCAGGCCCGAGCCGGGCTTGCCAAGTTAATGGATAAGGTCACCCGCGATCGCGATATTGTAGTGATCCAGCGCCGGGGTGCAGAAGACGTGGCAATGATCTCGGCGGCGGAGCTATCCAGCCTGACAGAAACTGCCTACCTGCTTCGCTCGCCGAAAAATGCCGAACGCCTGCTCGCCGCTTTAGGTCGCGCTTTGAAGAACGAAGGACAGCCACTGACCCAGGAGGAACTACGCCAAGAGGTTGGCATTGAACCGGAAAAAGCGTAAAGCCATCTTCCATCCGGAATTCCTGGAAGATTTACGTTATTGGGTGGAGACTGACCGAAAACTTGCCTTGCGCACATTTGATCTGATTGAAGCGATATTAGGCGATCCTTACCAGGGTATGGGCAAACCTGAACCATTGCGCTACCTTGCACCGGGCACCTGGTCACGGCGGCTGACACAGGAACATCGTATTGTTTATCTGGTACGCGACGATAGGATCGATTTCCTGCAGGCAAGATACCATTATTGACCTCGAGTTGTTTACCCGGCTGAAGGGTGATGATCGAAACCGCCCTAAAACTGAGGTGCCAGATCCTGCAGGTTCGTCTGGAAGCAGGACTCAGCTATGAATAACTTTAAGATGTTCCACTTTTCCGCCTCTTAATCCCCAAAAAATTACTTGACCAGCCATTCCACGGTTACCAATCGCTCGACGGCTACGAATTCAGGGTCGCCTGTCAGGACGATGGCATTCTCGCGTTGGCAAAGCGCGGTCACAAAGGCATCGGCATAGGAAACAGGGTAATTGGCTTTGATGTGCGCTGCATCCAGTACCAGGTCTCGGTCCGATTCCATCAATTCAAGCGGAAGGTTCTCCACCAGCGCCAGTACGCTCCGGGCGTTGTTAAGTCTTCGTTGCCGCTCGGTCATGTACAGCACTTCGCCCAGGTTGATCATGCACATCAAGACACGGCAGTTCCCTATCTCTGCCAGCGCCAGCACCTCCTGCACGCGTGTCCTGCCCGATTCGTCGTTCAAGTATGCCAGCAGGGCAAAACTATCCAGCACGAAAACGGGCTTACTCACGCTCGCGTTCCTTGCGATGTTCTTCAACAATGGCGGCGGTAAGAGAATCCTCGCCTTTCAATAAGCCCGCGCCGTCTTTCACGACGTTTTTCAATGCCGGCACAAGTGCCAGCACACCGCCGTAGTCCACCACTTGCACGGTTGCGCCAGGTTTCAATCCATATTTCTTGCGCAATGCAGATGGGATTACGACCCAACCTTTTTGAGATAGTCTAACGTTCATGGTCACCTCGCTTCGTTATACAAAACGTGATATAAGTATAACACCTTTCCCCGCCATAAAATTCGGTGTTTTCGTGCCCAAACATGCTGACTTTCGGACATGTCAACGATGAGCCGTTCGTTCAATTTATCATGTAAATTTGTCTACTGGGCCTAAATTCTCCGCGGTGTGATACGATAATTACACCCGAAAGAAGAAAGTCGACTCAAATCATATAAAAGCTGATAAGAAACAAAAAAATCTGATTATTAATTTGAAGCCCAAGCTCTTGTATTTTGCTTCCTTTTCATATCTTCTTCAGTAGCCACAAATAAATTCGGAATCTTGCTTAATGCAAATATTCTTAGTGTTGTCTCTTCAAATTGAACAACATATTTATAAGGTTTCGGGGTTTGTTTGACAGGCAATTTAGGTTGTTGATTGACTTCCCAACATATAACAGTTGGGAATTGATTTATTAGATGTCCATGAGCCCTGTAATTAAAGAAACGATATTCCGCCTCAAACGTTGCAAAACGTTCGGGGCTACTCGTATCATCTTCCTGAAAGTGGACAATCAAGTCTGCTCCTGCACCTGAATAAGCTAAACTTTCAAAAAGTTCAAATGGTAATGCTTTTAAAGCTTCTAACTTCCAAAGGATGGCAAGAGTATCAGTTTCATTTTCTGGTTTACGTAATAATCTAATTGGTTCATTTTCTACATTTTGTTGCCAAAATACCCATTGTTGTTTAATATCCTCAAGATCTTGTTTTCTTGCTCTTAATTGGGCTGCACTTGTTATTTCTTTTCTCTTTTTGGGGATTAACCTAAAATCACGGTGTCTTTGGGAAATTTCAACCTGTTGAATAGCATCCATTGTAGCTTTTTTAAATAAATCTGTTACCTCAGAAGAAACTAAACCACTTCGGGATATATTCATCCTGGTAGTGTATACTTGTCGCTTGTTGTACTTCAAGAAAAGCACTGAAGGCGGTATCTGCTTATGAACAAGGGCATCTGGTACGCGATAGGGGCTTACACCCTGTGGGGATTGTTCCCCATTTACTGGAAGGGGCTCCAGCACGTCCCCGCGCTGCAGGTGCTCGGTCACCGCATCCTGTGGTCGTTCCTGCTGCTAATCATGGTCATCCTGGTCAGCAGGCAGTGGACAGCCTTCCGCCTGCGGGCGCTGACCAGGCACACGCTCCCGGTTTACCTGGCTGCCGCCCTGTTGATCGCTGTGAACTGGTTGACCTACATCTGGGCGATCAACGCCGGTTACGTGGTGGAATCCAGCCTGGGCTACTTCATCAATCCGCTGCTGAGCGTGCTGCTGGGGGTCATTTTCCTGCGGGAACGCCTGCGCCCGCTGCAGTGGCTGCCGGTCGGGCTGGCAGCCGTGGGCGTGGTCTACCTGGCGCTGGTCTACGGCTCGCTGCCCTGGATCGCCCTGACGCTGGCTTTCACCTTTGGCTTCTACGGGCTGGTGAAAAAGACCGCACCGCTCGGCTCGCTGTATGGACTGACGCTGGAGACCGGCATCCTGTTCCTGCCGGCGCTGGGATACCTGATTCTTGCCGGTACAAGGGGTCAGGGCGCCTTCCTGCGCTCCGGTACGGTCTCGGATCTGCTGCTGGTGGGTGCAGGACTGGTGACGACCGTCCCCCTGCTGATGTTCGCCTCGGCGGCGCAGCGCATCCCGCTCTCACTGGTGGGCATCCTGCAATACATCGCCCCGACCCTGCAGTTCCTGCTGGGAGTCCTGGTTTACAGGGAGCCGTTCTCGCCTGCCCGCCTGACCGGTTTCGGCATCGTATGGCTGGCTTTAATCATCTATGCTGTCGAAGGTTTTTTCGCCCAACGCAGGCAGCCAGCGCCGCTGCGTGCCAAGTGTTGACAAAATAGGGGCAGGCAGGGTGACGTTATCTTTATAGAGTTGTCTCATACATCAATCGATGAGGGCTATTCCTTATCCCTTGCCTGAATGCAATGTCCCCAATAGTTCCATAACACGATCAACTGCCAATGGAACAGAGGCAGCGACAGGTGCGGAAAGTTCTTCAGAAAAATCATACACGTTTTTTACTTCAACAGCAACCACTTGTATATTTTCTGACAAAGACAATGATAAGCACCGACCAGCATTCAAGGCTGTCATCAGTGTAGTATCATGTGCAGAGGCAGTGTGACCATCGTTTGGATTGTGTAATTCATCCAGGGAAAAGGAATCTACACTCCCTACAGGTTTTTGGCCGGAATATATTGCGTCGATAATAATAACGTTTTCATAACCGACGAGGCGTTCCATCAGGCTTAACCCGCCGAGGGACAGGTAGTCTACTTCTACGGGAAGTGATAATTTCTCTATTTGCAGCCTGACCTGCTCAGCGGTTCGCCAACCAACGCCGTCATCACCGAGAATGGGGTTGCCAAGACCTATAACCAATGTTTTCATGGAAAGATTAGGGTTGGAAGGTTGAGTTTTACTTTCAACCTTCCAACCTGGTAAGCGTTTAGCAATATTGCTTCAGCACTTCTAAGGGGTTACCGTCTGCATCGTGGATGGTGATCTGCAGCGGCATCTGACCAGGTAACGAGTGGGTGGCGCAGCCGATGCAAGGATCGTAGGCACGAAATGCCATCTCGACCATGTTCAGTAAACCCTCGTTGATCACCGTACCCTTCTTGATCAGGCTCTGGGCGGCTTTCTTGATGGACATGCTAATTGGAGCGTAATTGTTGGTGGTGCCAACAATCAGATTGACCTTGGTCAGCACACCGCGCTCGTCAGTAGTATAGTGATGGGTGAGCGTGCCGCGTGGAGCTTCAACAATACCCACACCTTCTGTCGGTTTTTCAGTCGGGATGGTATGGAAATTTGGAGAAGTGATCTCGGGGTCGGTGACGAGTTCCACCCAGCGCTCGGCGGCGTAAAGAAGTTCGATCAGACGAGCCCAGTGGGTAGCAAGCCGCTGGTGGACGGGTTTTCCGCCCAAGGTCTTAAAGAACTTGTCGTATTCTTCCTGTGCCAGGGGTGTAGCCATACCATCGGCTGCATTCAGGCGTGAGAGTGGTGTGGCACAGTAGATGCCAGAATCTTTACCATCCACCAAACCTTTCCAGCCCACTTTCTTCAAGTATGGGAACTTGAGGTATGTCCATGGCTCAACATGCTCTGCAATCCAGTCGGTGTAATCCTCCGGACCATACTTACCCAGGCGCTTACCGTCCGGATCGACCACACTCACCTGGCCGTCATAGAAGTTGACCTGGTTTTTCTCGTCAACCATGCCAATATAGTGAGTCTTATGGGTGTAGATGTCACCCAGAATCAAGTCGACATAGGCTTTATTGCCCAGCACGATGTCGCCGAACAGTTTGAGGCTGAATTGGGCGAACTCAATCGCCCAGCGTCCCATCTGTTCTATCTCTTTGCGTTGCTCCTCGGTAATTCCTTTGGTTAGGCCTCCAGGGATGGATGTGCAAGGATGTACCTTGCGACCACCAATCATTTCCACAACGGTATGTCCGTACTTGCGACACTGAATAACCTTACCGCCAATCTCCAAGCCCACTTTATGGATGACACCCAGGATATTACGTTCTGCAACAGGGGCATCCGGACCCATGACAAAATCAGGTCCAGCAAGAGCGTAGAAATGGGTGGTATGGTCGGTAACGTAAAATGCGCTGTACAGCAGTTCCCGTAGTTTCTTGGCTGCAGGTGGCGGGTCTACATGATACACTGCATCAGCGGCCTTGGCAGCTGCCATATGGTGCGCTTCCGGGCAGACACCACAGATGCGGTTGGTCAGCAAGGGCATTTCTTCAACAGGGCGGCCTACACAGAAACGCTCAAAGCCGCGTAATTCCGGGATTTGGAAATAGGTGTTGGCGACTTCACCTTCCGAATCCAGGAAGATTTCGATCTTGCCGTGTCCTTCTAGCCGCGTAATCGGGTCAATCGTGATTCGTTGTTGTGTCATAGTTTCCTCCAGTTTATCCACCATTATTTTTCCAGGCAGGCTTGGCGGCTCTTAGCAATGAACCACCCATGCTGAAGCGGTAGAACTGTCCAGCAGGGTCAGGTATACCGTCCAGAATCCGGTCAATCTCCTGTGGGTCCGTACTATCGATGACCGAAGCGAAAGCGGATATCAAACGTGCACCATAATCGATTACACCCTCAGCCGGTCCATAGCAGCCAATACACTGCGCACCTGCTGTTGGACAACGAGAGTCACAACCGCTGCGGGTCGCTGGTCCATTACATGGGATGCCTTGTTCAAGCAAGCACAATTCCGGATCAGCATGGATTAGTTGAATGCGGTTGAACTCTTTAATAGCCTTGACATTGCGTGTGCGTTTGCACTCGTCGCATACCGTGGAATTGCCCACGCCGATGGTTGCACCCTTGGGAGGCAATTGTGCCTTGCCCTGCAATACCTGGATAACCAGATCAATCACAGTACCAATTTGATGGGATTCAGGTGGGCAACCAGGCATGAAGTAATCGACATCTACCACCTGTTCAAGCGTCTTCAGAACAGGATATATAGTCGGGATATGGATGTCGCCTTCCGGGGCTTTCCAGGATACATGAGGGTGGATCCCTTCTGGGTTCTCTGTCGAAATGGTATGGAACGCGGTTCCAACGATCTCATCTGCCGGACTGAGATTTGCGAGAGCCGGGATGCAACCCTCACAGGCACATGAGCCAAAGGCAACCAGAATCTGGGATTTTTTTCGAAGCAATTTAGCTATATGTTCGTTCTCATCGTTGCGGATACCGCCGTTGAAAAGCGTTAACAGAATGGATTTATCGGGCATGGCTTCGACATCTTTATATTTGGCATCCATTGCCACAGGCCAGAAGACTACATCAAAATTTGCATCAACGTCCAGGATCTTCTCGTGGATGTTGAGAACAGCGATATCACACCCACCACAGGATGCTGCCCAATACATCGCAAATTTAGGTTTTTGATTCTTACTCATGCTGCCACCTCCGCGAGAGTGGGTGTTGAAAATGTCTTTTGTTCCTGCAAAGGCCAGTTGAGTGGTCCCAGGGCGCGTACTTCATTGATGAACTTATCGAATTCAGCAGCCAGGATGGCACCCTCGGCTGCGCTCGCCCAAACCAGTTTGAGCCGCCCAGGCTCGATGCCCATTTGGGTGAGAACCCGCTTGAGCAGATGAAAGCGGCGTAATGCCTTGTAGTTTTGTTCAACATAATGGCAATCGCCGGGATGGCAGCCTGTGATCAATACTGCATCGGCACCATTAGCCAGAGCTTTGAGTACAAAAGTAGGGTCCAGGCGCCCGGAACACATCAACCGGATCAACCGGATATTTGGTGCATACTTGACACGTGCTGTGCCAGCTGTATCGGCTGCACGATAGCTGCACCAGTTACAGGTGAAGCCGATTATGACAGGCTCGAAAGTTTCGTTATTGTTCATTATTGCCTCCATCTTGTCCAGGTTACACTGGGACCTTATTGGATTCTATTTTTTCGATATTCCGCAGCAGCAATCCTTCAATCTGAGCAAGGACCTGTTCGTTGCTAAAACCGGTACCACTTATCGCACCAGCTGGGCAGGCTGCCACACAAGTACCGCAACCCTGACATAAAGCCGCGTTGATCTCAGAAACAGCAAGGTCTTCATGGAAGAGGATGGCGTTGAATGGGCACAGGTCGTTGCAGATTCGGCAACCAGAGCATTGGTCTTCGTTGATGCTGGCGCGAATGGGTTCGAGTGTTATCTCACCCTGTTGGATCTTGCCCTGGATCCGGGCAGCGGCAGCCGCACCCTGCGCCACGGTCGCGGGGATATCCTTTGGGCCTTGAACACAGCCAGCAATATAGACACCCTCGGTCATGGTCGCTATCGGGTCAAGTTTGGGGTGCCTTTCGATATACCAGCCATCGGCGCTGCAGGCGATACCGAACAACTTCCCGATCTCTTTCGCATCATGACGTGGCTCCAATCCAGCTGAAAGAATGACCATATCCACCGGGATGCGACGCTGCTTCCCGATCAGCGTATCTTCGACCTGTATGATCAGTTTGCCCTCTTCTTCAGGTGAACGAGCGACATCGGTCACTTCTGCTACTTTCCCGCGGACGAAATGCGTTCCCTCATCAAGAACTCGTTGATAGAACTCTTCATACGATTTCCCAGGTGTACGGATGTCGATATAAAAGTTATAAATATCCGCGCCTGTGCGCTCATGCACCAGGTGTGCGAATTTTATGCTTTGCATGCAGCAAATGGCTGAGCAATAGCCATTGTAATTTTGATCACGGCTGCCCACGCAATGTACTATCCCTACGGTTTTCGGAGGGGTAACACCATCTTTTAGAACGATATTCCCGCCTGTTGGACCCGAGGCATTGCAGAGGCGTTCGAATTCCAGGCTGGTATAAATATTCTCCAGCCGCCCATATCCATATTGGGGGATGCGCTGTGGATTGAACAAATCATAACCAGTAGCCAGGACGATATTGCCGACTTTAACCGTGATATCCTCATCTTTCTGGTTGAAGTCAATGGCATTGGTTGGGCAGAACTTTTCACAGGCTTTACAGGTACCTTTTTGAAAGAAGGTGCAATTTGGCGCATCAATGACAGGGAAATTTGGAACAGCCTGCGGGAATGGCATGTATACAACTTTACGTTTTGCCATTCCAACTTCGAAGATATCATCAACCACTTTCTTGGGGCATTTCTCAACGCAAATCCCGCAACCTGTACATAACTCGGTATTTACATAGCGGGCTTTCTTCTTAAGTGAGACTTCAAAGTTGCCCACATAACCATCTACCTTGGTAACCTCGCTCCAGGTGAGCAAGGTGATGTTGGGGTGATTCCCAACCTGAACCATGCGGGGTGTCAGAATGCAGGCTGAGCAGTCCAGGGTGGGGAAGGTTTTATCGAACTGCGCCATATGCCCACCGATCGAAGGTTCACGTTCCACAAGGTAAACATGATTGCCTCCATCTGCGAGCTCCAGCGCGGCTTGTATCCCTGCAATGCCACCCCCGACAACCAAAGAGTCGGGATGAATGGGTACCTTGAGGGGTTCGAGTGGTTCGTTATGTATCACACGTTCTACACCACCTGAAAGGACCGCCTCTGCTTTAGCAGTGGCTGCAATTTTGTCTGTATGCACCCAGGAAACATGCTCGCGTATCGAGACCAGTTCGCAGAGATAGGGATTTAACCCGGCACGTTCACAAGCAGTGCGGAAGGTGCGTTCGTGCAGGTGTGGAGAGCAAGCCGCTACCACCACACGGGTAAGCCCCAGTTCTTTAATATCTTTTTCAATTAATTCCTGCCCGAGGCTTGAACACATGAACTTGTAATCCCGCGCGATAACCACACCACGGTCCTTGAGGCGGCTGCCAGCCCATTGCGATACCTCTTCCACATTCACGATGCCGGCGATGTTAGTGCCGCAATGACAGACATATACTCCAATTTTTTCACTCATATTTTTCACTCCTGTTTCATATTCCGTGTAGAGATTTTTGGAAATCCGTTTAACACAATAGGTCCGGAATACAGGGATTGTCTCATCCAGACTCCTTTACCTTAGCAAAAGACATCATCGTTGCCCCCGACACCAGTTCTTTCCCGATACCAAGGAGGTTCGGTTTTATACCCATTGCCAATCCCATTATCTGGGTGAAATACATCACAGGCACCGAGTAGTCTGTGCCGAATTCCCGGTTGACATACCCCTGGTACACCTCCAAATTGACGTTGCACATTGGACACGTTGTTGCAATCACATCAGCTTTACTTTTTACAGCATCCTGGAGGAGTTTATTGATCATGTCCAATGCTGCTATTCGATTCGTAACAATCAAGGAACCACCGCAACAATGTGTCTTGGAGTAGTATTCAACCGGCTCCGCCCCAATTGTAGACAGCAGATCTTCGAAGAATCGAGGATTCTCAACATCTTCACCATTCTTCCTGGGTCTAACGAGCTGACAACCATAGTAAGGAGCAACTCGAAGACCTTGAAGGGGATGAGTAATCTTCTTTGAGATCTCCTCCAATCCCACATCGTAGACAAATACCTCGATCAGGTGTTTCACTTTCGAGGTTCCCTCAATATGAAGGTTATCCTCTTCCAGGGCAGAATTGATATGATCAGCCAGGTCAGGATCTTGTTGAAGATAGGCGTTTGTGAAATAGGCATTTTTATAACACCCACTGCAGGGAGTTACAAAGTCGAGGCCCATCTTTTCGCCTTTAGCAAGATTCCGGGCAACCAGAGTGTATGCTAAAAATTCATCCACAGGAAAATATGCCGTGGCGCCACAACAATTCCAGTCCTCGATCTCAGAGAGTTCCAGTCCCAATTTTCGAGAAACCTCCATATTGGCAAGGTTGTAACTAACTGCTAAACTCTCCAGAGAACATCCCGGATAGTAGGCATATTGCTTCATTCTTCTTCTCCTATTGGAATGATCCTCTTCACCATTCGTTGGAAATTTTTTAGCCCTTTTAACTTCTTCGGAAGCAGAGGCATTCTGCCCTTCAAGATCAAGGTAGAAGCTGTTTGTGCTTCACGAATGAGATCGATCGCATTAAACTTTGGCAGGTAAGTAGGTGCCAGAATGGGTTCAAAGGACCTGCCGGTTCTAACGATCATTTTTACAAAGCCCTCAGAGAATGCCGGGCCGATCAGATCCTTATGTTTACCTTTCCATATTGAGTACCGTTTCAGGGCATACATCAGGTCAGCAATATCGATCCCGGCTGGACATCTTACAGTACAGTGATAACAGGAAGCACACGACCAGTAAGTATTGCTTGCCAATACTTCGTCCTTAAGATCTGCACCGATCATTCCGATGAGTGTGCGGGGTGAATGTTCCATAAATTCAACTGCCGGACATGTACCGGAGCAAGTCCCACACTGCAAGCAATCTTTGATCGGATTCCCATGAGAAGCATACATCAAGTTACCAATTTCTTTGCTGAAAGTGAGTTCAGCTTCCATATATATCTCCTCTATGACAAATAGTTTATGCTTTTTTTCCTTCAGCCATTTTTAACAAGGTTTCTACTTTTTCTAATAACAACTTGGGCTCCACAGGTTTCTCGATCAGTTCATCAGTCTGAACAAAGTGTGGGTGTACAGGTTGACCAGGAAAAAGGAAAGCTATCTGTTCCCTGATGCCGGTAATGATCAAGACGGGGATCTCTCTCAGTTTGGTATCCTTTCGTAACTTGCGAGCGATTGAAACACCCTCCGCCCCTCGACCCATCATTATGTCAAGTAGAAGAAGGTCGTAATGCTTCGTCTGCAAGGCATTGAATCCATCCTTGGGGTTATAAGCCACATCCACATCGTATTTGGCTTTCTCAAGGATGGATTTTATCCCGCTGACATAATCGGGGTCATCGTCAATGATGAGTAATTTTTTTTGTGTATTCATCAGATATCTCCTTAGCAATAGATTTTAATATGATGATAATGTGTATAAAAAAACCGCAAAGGTTACCTGGCTTAAAGAGCTGGTAAATGGATCGTAAAAGTGCTTCCTTTTCCCAGTTCACTTTCCACAGAGATGGAACCGTTGTGAGCTTCAACGATTCGACGGGTAATGGCTAACCCCAATCCACTACTTTTTTCGGTGACCTTGCCAGTTTCGCCAGTATAGAAATCATCAAAAATGTTCGGAAGATCTTCTCTTGATATGCCTATTCCAGTATCTGAAATCGCAATAATGAGATCATTTTCTTTTTCTGCAACTTTAATTTTTACCTTGCCACCTTCCCGGGAAAACTTGATCGCATTCCCAAGTATATTTAACAAAGCTTCCACAAGCGTACCCTCGTCACCATTTATTTGTCTGATCGGTTCTTTTGAAAAAGTAGAAGTTATCTCTATATCTTTTCGAATGGCATGAGGCTGAACACTTTCGACCGCTTTTGAGACAACAACAGGTAGAGAAGTTGGCTTAAAGCTATCCTGAAGTTTCTTAATATCAACAGATATCACTCGAAGCCAGGTATGAATCAGGTTGATCAAATCGGTAATTTTGGATTTCATACGTTCAATCCGGTCTGATTGTTCTTGTGTGAGTTGACCGGAGAGTTCATCTGCAATCACATAGAGATTTTGTTGTATTGCGCCCAAAGGAGATTTTAATTCATGAGAAACGATAGCGGCAAAGTGTTCCCTCAACATTTCCTTCTCTCTTCTGAGGGTTATGGTTTCCAGTACCAACCTCCTTTTATCAAGTCCTCTATGGGTGATCAAACGGAATTCATCGGGAGTAAAAGGTTTAGGTAGAAAGTCGTAAGCTCCATTTTTCATTGCATCCACGGCAGAACTGACTGTGGCGAATCCAGTGATAACAATAGTAACAATGTTTGGATCATAGTCGCGTATCTTTTCAAGGACCTCAAAACCAGAAATTCCTGGCATTTTCAGGTCAACAAAAACCAGATCCGGTTGGAATTCTTTCACGAGATTAATTCCCTGGTCACCATTATTTGCAGTAGCCAGTTGGTGATTTTCACCTTCCAGGATTAAACTACAGGAATCCAAAACGACTTCTTCATCATCGATAATCAGGATCTTGAACTTTTTCTCCATAAATATAACTTTCCTCATCGATTCCTGAGTTTTGCATGTACTGTAACAGGTAATCTTAGTGTAAACGTGGTTCCCTTGCCTACTTCACTTACCACAGATACTGTTCCTTTGTGTTCTCTGATGATCCCGTAACTGATGGCTAAACCCAATCCGACTCCATGTCCTGTCGCTTTGGTAGTAAAGAAGGGGTCGAATATTTTCTCCAGATTCTCCTTCGCGATCCCAGGACCAGTGTCGGTAAAATCCACCTCGATGAAACTCTTGTTTTGATCGAACCGGGTTACGATATCCAACTGTCCCTTACCTTCCATAGCTTCTGCCGCATTAATCATCAAGTTCATAAATACTCGCTCAACCTGTGAAGGATCGATGATAGCCATTGGTAATTCGCCTTCTAAATCGTTATTGATCTGAATGTTCTGAAACAACGCTTGATCTTTTAGCAGGGAAATACAATTGGATAAAACATTATTCATATCACACAATGTTTTATCTGGTTTTCTTTGACGAGAAAAATCCAATAATCCTCTGATAATATCTTTGCACCTGTCAGCCTGGGTAACTATTTTTTGAAGGGAGTCTCTTGATGGGTCTTCAATAGGGATTTTTTCTAAAAGCAGGTGAGAATAGGTAACGATTCCTACCAGTGGATTATTTAATTCATGAGCTACGTTGGCTGCCAACTGTCCAATAAGTGCCAACCTCTCAGATTCCATGATCTTGTTTTTTGCAAACTCTTTCAATCTTTCATCGCGATCTTTCAAAGCCAATGTCATCTTGTTAAATGTGTCTGCTAATTCGCCTATTTCATCTCGTGAGCCAACCTCCACTTTTGTATCCATGTTACCTTTGGCTAATTCCCTGGATGCCGACACCAGTTTGTTGATTGGAACAGATATCCTCTGGGCGATGAAGTATGACAATACCATGGAGACTAATGCACCCACGAGCGTGATAATGTGATATGCAAGTACAGTTTGTCTTTTGATATCTTGATATTTCTGTTCCAACATGCCAACGTAAAGGATTCCGATGATCTGGTGATTGATATTTCTAATTGGTTCATAGGCGGTTATATACCAGTTATTTACTACATATGCTCGTCCAATCCAGGGTTTTCCTTCGAGAAATATTTTATTGTAGACTTCCTCTGCTATACGTGTTCCGATCGCTCTTGTACCATCGGCATTTTTTACATTTGTTGATATTCTTACATCGTTTTGAAAAATCGTTGCTGTTCCGATATTTTCACCTTTATATGTCATTTCTTGAAAAACAGTTTCCTTTATTTTGTCAACAATATCATAATTCCTGTTCAAGAGGACTCCACCGTACATGATACCTATCATTTGATTTAGATTATTAAAGATCGGGGCAGCAGCTTCGATCATCATGCCGGCTGTTTCCTCTTTCTCATCTCTGTACCTAGCCATTGGAGTGTCGATAAATTGGAAATAAGCCTGCTGACTGAGGAGGGGTGATTCCCTAAGTAGATCTTCGGCAGATACTATTAATGTTCCAACAACTGGTACATTTCTTTTTAGGACTACATCTACGAGTTCATTATGCCTCTGGTTGTCTCCATATACAACCAAATTATTGGTTCTTAATACTACTTTTCCTACTGCATCAGTAACGGTTAATACATCAAGTCCTTCTCTTACTTTCACATTTATCAACTCAACCGCAGCTTCCTCCAAATTACCGGTATCCATAGCTTCTGTGATAAAAAACCTGCCAGCCGTTAACCGAACAACATCGTAGATATGGTTCGATCTGCTAAGGTAGATCTCACGACCAGCGTTCAGGTCATATCTCACCTTATCCTGGGCTTCAGCCATCAAGCGATTACCGATCAATTGGATGCCGACGACCGTAAAAATGATGCTGGTTGTCACAATTATCAAAAGGAAGCTTAGGATCAACCTGGTGGCTATAGGTATCCTGATGCTGTTCATGTTCGAGATTCTTAATGCCGGTAGTGAAATCCACGGCTAACTCTAAATATGTTCGACATAACATTGCATTCGGTGTTTATAATGCCGCGTGAATCATCTCCATTAGATCTTTGACGACGATTTGCGCCTCATTGCCAGTGGTCTTAACTGCATCACGATACATCGTGATATCTTTCGGACAAGTGACGATGAAGGTTGAGACACCGTCTAGTGACACTGCCTCGCGAATACGCGATTCGCTGGGTCTTTCCTGGATTTCGCCTTCTGCCATCCAGATACGCCCACCACCGGCACCGCAGCAGAACGACCTGTCGCCATGGCGCGGCATTTCTACTAACTCACAGCCAACCGCCTTGATGATTCTACGGGGCGCATCATACACGCCATTGTAACGACCCAGGTAACACGGGTCATGATAGGTGACCTTATTATTGAGTTTTTTACTGAACTTTAATGTGCCAGATGCGATCAGGTGGTCAAGCAGTTCAGTGTAATGCAACACCTGAGGGTGTCCGTCTCCATCGAACGTGTATTCATTCTTGAGTGTGTTGTAGGTGTGTGGGTCGGTTGTGATGATTTTTTGGTAAGTACATTTACCAAGTACGCTCAGATTCTTTTCAACCAACATCTCATAGAGACCCTCTTCACCCACACGGCGCACGTCGTTACCGGCGTTCCGCTCGCAATCGTACAAGATGCCAAAATCCAGCCCGATTTTCTGAAATACTTCTGCAGTTTTTTGAGTGATTTCAGTCAAGGTGGGACTGTACGAGGCATAGTCGCCCACAAACCACAGGTATTGGACAGACTCTCGACGCGCGTCTTTGATCGGCTGCTGGATCGGTTGAGTCCATCGGGCACGCATACGCTCAGACTGACCGAATGAGTTACCGTATCGCCCCAGGTTGGCAAGAGCGTCTTGAAGTTCGGTATCTACCTGCCCTTCGATCACCAGGTGACGGCGCATATCCACTATGGCATCAACATGCTCAATCAGCACTGGGCACTCACGCACACAAGCTCCACAGGTCGTGCAAGACCATAAAACATCATCCTTAATTTTCTCTCCGACCAAAACAGGTTTGTTTTTATTTTTATCTATAAATGCTGATCCATCCTGTCTAAGGGCATTACGAATATCCAGAATCAACTGCTTAGGACTGAGAGGAGTTCCAGCCGCATAGGCGGGGCAGGCGTCCTGGCAACGTCCACATTCTGTGCAGGCATCGCCATCAAGCAATTGTTTCCAAGTCAATCCTTGCAAGGTGCTGACATAGATCGATTCACCTTTCTCAGTCTCCGAAATTTTGGCGAGGCGTCCTGCTGGTTGGTTAATTTTGGAGAAGAAAATGTTTAAAGGACCGGTTAAACTATGCAATAAAGTCCCAACTGGCAGGGTAACCAATGTGAGAGCAACAATCAGAAGGTGAAATATCCAAATTCCAAGATGCCAATTCGTGAGGGTCACATCAGAAGCGCCAGTAGCAATCCAAGCCTGTGCCAGTAACCAACCTGCGGGAGACCAAAGCGCCCAGGCAGGTTTTTCTACCGCCAGGCGGAGCGATTCGGTTAACCATCCTCCGAATACTATCAAGACGATGAGTACCAATGACCAGGTGAATCCGGTTTCGAGTGTTAAGCGTCGCGGTTTTTGAACATATCGACGGTAGGCAGCCAAAGCTACCCCAATAAGGAAGAAGATTGTAAAGGAGTCTAGTACAAATTTATATCCGAGGTAGATATTGCCATGAAGAAATCTATAGAAGTGAGAATCAATGGTCGCAAGTGCAGTACCCAGAAAAAAAACAAAAAAGGACCAGGCAATGGCTATATGCATCACACCTGGATATCGTTGGTTCAGAACACGCGTTTGAACAATAGCATAACTGACAAGGCGTCCTATTCTCAGGTGGAGATGATCCCAACGGACCTGTGGTCTTCCAACACGCCACCAAAGGCTAGCACGCTGGTAGAAGCGTACCAACAGGATGATGGCGGATAATGCCATCAGGGTATATACATAGATTTGCGGCGAGCCCCATGTGAGGGGGAAGCCCCAAAATTCACTACGCTCTGGCATTGGATATCCTCCTTTCCTTGTCGATATTAAGCTCCCTTCGATTCCTTGACTCGTTCGATCAGAGGATCAATCAGATCGAAAAGATCCACCTCTGCACCGAATTTAGCAATATCAAAAATTGGTGCCCTAGGATCCATATTAATGGCGATGATCGTATCGCTATCGGTTATGCCCTCGACATGCTCAGGGGCACCGCTGATACCCAAAGCCAGATATACTTTAGGTTTTACATGTTTGCCGGATTTTCCAACCAGACGCGATGTTGCCAACCAGCCTTGATCTATAACTGGTCGCGAGCCGCAGACCGTGCCACCTAAGGCTTTGGCCAGCTCTTCCGCCAACTCGATATTATCCTGGGTCTGGATCCCACGTCCGACTGAAACCAGGATGGATTCCTTTGAGATGTCCACGTCGCCAGCTTCAGGTTCGATATATCGTGTCAAGGTGACGCGTAATGCCTCTAATGCTGGTACATCGACTTGGGAAACTCCAGGAGCCTGCTTACTTTGCCCAAGCTCAGGTTTGTATCCACCGGGTATCATCGTCACCAGGGCTGTTGTGCCAGGCAAGGAACCCTCAGCCATGATCTTGCCACCGCAGATCTGACTTAGATACTTTCCATCTGAAGTAAAGCTACGGCAAGAACTGACCAGCGGCAATCCAAGGCGGATGGAGAGTGAACTGGCAATATCTGTACCAATGGTCGTACTACCAAATAAGACTGCGCGTGGAGGATTTGCACTTATCAGCCCAGCCAGTGCATTCTGATAGGCATCAGAGGTGAATTCCGCTAACGCCGGATGGTCAAGGTAAAGTACTTTATCAGCAGCCAGGTTCACTGCTAATGGTTGTGCATTATGACCCAGTAAGATCGCAACAACATTACCGCCCAATCCTTTAACCAGTTCGCGTCCAGCAGCCAGCATGATATATGAAATATCGGCAACCTGTCCGCGTATATGCTCAATAACTACATAAGTGTCTTGGTTCATGGAAGTCCTCCTCTTACAGAACACCAAGTTCTTTAAAAATATCAACGAGTTTCATTGCCACTTCATTTACATCACCAGTAATCATTGATGCTCGAACAGCAGCCTCGGGTTGGAACATACGATCCACTGTTGGTCCACCAAGGGAATTGAGTTCAGGTGCGGATTTTTCTTCAATGGTAGAAGTTTTCATCGCCTGCCGTATTTTACTAACAGCTACATAACGGGGTGGTTGTTCTGCTGCCTGAATACCTAATACAGCTGGCAGTGCTACTTCCATCTCAGCAATCAAACCACCTGGATATTCTTTTTTAACTTTGGACTTCCCACCATCCAAGGTAACACCAGAGATATAACCGATATATGGCATTTGCATGCATTCTGCCAGAAGAGGACCCAAAGCTCCATCAAGATCATTGTGGGCTTGCACACCGGTCAGGATCAAATCAGGTTGGAGATCTTTAATTATGTCCATGCTGGCGCGTGCCAGGGCATGGTTATTTACCCAGCCTTGAAAATCTCCTTGAATTTTGATCAATCGATCCGCTCCTTTTGCGGCAGCGGTATAGAGTACATCATCTATACCCTCAACAGCCGGGGTAACAACCGTCAATTGACCTCCACCTCGTTCTTTTAGCAGAAGACCTTGCTCAACGGAGTGATCATCGAATTCATTGATGATCAGACGCAACCAAGTCATATCAAGACTGGTGCCGCCTGGATCAATCGTTAATTCTTCAACCAGGTCGGGGACAAGTTTGACCAATACAACGATATTCATTTTTTCACCTCGCTAAATACCCATCGCCTCTGTCAATAGCTCAGCGATATCTTTCACTTTCAGTTGTGTGGCACCCTCGACCGTCTTGGTTGCATCTTCGAAACGTGGTGTTTCATATGGGCAAGCGACGGCCAGGATGTCTGCACTCACGGCAATTGCTTCACGTACCCGCAGTTCTGACAGGCGGACATGAGCTTTTTCCCATTGAAATCCATCCAACCACATTCCACCACCACCACCACCGCAGCATAGGCTATTTGTATGGTTATGTGACATTTCTACAATTTCCACACCAGGGATGGACCCTATGATAGCTCTTGGTTCATTGAATATCCCATTTGCGCGGCCCAAGTAGCATGGATCGTGAAAGGTAACCTTGGCTTGTAATTCGTGTTTCAATAATGGTTTGAGTTGATCAAGCCGTTCGACCAGATACTCAGTGTAGTGCTGAATGGGGTATGAGATTCCCAACTTTGGATACTCATTCTTGATGGCGTTATAAGCGTGCGGATCAGTCGTGATAATCTTGTTAAACTGGTACTTATTGAATGCTTTACCATTCTTCTCAGCCAGCATCTCAAATAAACCCTGCTCCCCTGCTAAGCGCTGAGAGTCACCATCACTAGACTCCTCAGGACCAAGGATTCCAAAGTCCACGCCCAAAGTGTTCAGCACCCTGGTCAATGCTTTTGTCACCAGCTGAACCCGAGGGTGATAAGAAGGGTAATCTCCGACGAACCAAAGAACATCCACGGGCTCTCTGGTCTGTCCGAGCAATTTGACCTTCGGATCGAGACCAATCACCCAATCTGATCGTTTGCGGGGTGATTCTCCTAGTGGATTGCCATATCGTTGAGAGAACTCTAACGCGCTTTGAAGCTCACTTGGGACATTACCAGCAAGCAGCAGCTCTTCTTTTATGTGAGCCATCAAGCCAGCAGTCAATGGTATTTGTGATGGACAAGCGGCGGTGCAGGCATAGCAGGATACGCACATCCAGACCGTATCGGCACCAAGAATCTTATCGAACTTATCCGCTCGCAGATTTGCAATCATTCTGCTTGGTGGATAAACCATCAGGTAACCGAAAGGGCATATCCCACTACAGTTGCCACACTGTAAACAAAGCCTCAGCCTCTCACCCTGTGGGGTGGTTTCGATCACTTTATCCAAGAATGTTCGAGCACGGGCGATATCAGTGGTCACCGATAACCTCCTTTTATTGTCGTCATGAATAATTCTTCCTGTATGTTTTCAAATAATATTACCTTTTTTGCATCTAATGTTCCACAACAAAAATATTTTATTCACCTATAGTATGTGAATAATATCACATTTTAGCCAGTGGGAGATATCACTGCTTTATTGTGATGAAGGTCATAATAAATGAAAAATATATGTCTAGACAATACATTTTGAAATATTAAATATTGTTTAGACAACTATAGTCTCGTTAATAGGTATTGAATCACTTATCATCAGAGATCAAGTATTACATACAAATTAAAACCAAATACATGGATGGAATGACCAAGTTGCTTATCAGAGCATAAAAAGAAGGATCGAGTATGAGCTTTTTACCAGCCTGTTGTTGGTATAATTGTTCAAGATAATTTCTAAGGAATGAATCGAATAGATATAATTATTAATGAAAAGACTTTAGGTCATTCCTTGAAATCAACATGGAGGATGGGTTCTATTCGATATCATCTCAATAAGGTTGATAGCATCCTTTTCATCTTTGCTAAAAGTAAAAAAACTTGAGTACCATACAATTCTGGTGGATAGATGAATAGATTCAGGATGATGTTTATATGAAGGTAAAGCCAGGAGATTTGCCAAATGAATATTGACTTTGCTATGTGGAGAACTGCCCTTTGGTCATTGGTTAAAATCAATAAAAAAGAGGAGTGGGACAAGCTGGATGTTATATCTAAATGGTTGATTGCGACACGTTCAGCTGTGACAACTGTTACCATTTATTCCTGCATTATCGCTGGTCTCCTGGCATGGAGGGATGGTCAATTTTCTTTCCTACCTTGGTTAATTATTACACTGGGTCTTTTTATTGCCCATGGTACCAATAATCTGCTGAATGACTTTACAGATTTCAACCGGGGTGTGGATGCTGATAATTATTTTCGTACACAATATGGCGTTCATCCTTTGGTCCAAGGATTTTGGACAAAGAAACATCAGATATTATGGTTCTTATATAGTGGAGTATTAGCGACCTTGGCTGGTTTGTATGCTTTGTTTTATACTCATTTCGATACCATAGTGATTGGACTATTTGCTTTTGGCGCGTTCGTTTTGCTTACATATACTTATCCATTAAAATATCTTGCCCTCGGCGAGATATCTATCTTCCTGGTATGGGGACCTATCCTGATTGGTGGCGTATATTACGTTCTTGTCCAAAGCTGGAACTGGCAGGTCATTCTTGCAGCCATCCCGTTTGGATTAGGAGTGGTGAGTATTAACATCGGGAAACATATAGACAAATTAGATATGGATAAGATCAAAGGAGTTCACACGTTACCGGTAGTGATTGGTGAAAAAGCCGCCCGTTATTTGAATATGGTCTCCCTGGTGTTGATGTATGCAATTATTCTCTATCTCATCTTCGCGCTGCGATATTTCACCCCAGTGATGCTGATCGTCTTTGGTGCCTATAAACCCTTCCTTTATGCATTTGGTGTCCTGATAAAACCGAGGCCTGCCATACCACCGGAGAATTTTCCCTTTTGGCCAACATGGTTTTCAGCATTTGCTTTCGGTCACAACCGTCGCTTTGGAATATTATTTATCCTTGGATTAATAGCAGACGTAATATTACGAATATATTTACCCACTTTCTGGATTAAAGCTTAATTCTGTTTAGGTTGAATGCGGATAGGAATATTGAGATAAGGGGTAAATTTGCTTATCTCGTTACCATAATATTGGTCAATTCGAGGAAGCTTGTATTTAGACACTCCAAAAGACCATAACCTATCCGTCCATCCGGTGTGAAAGCCGCGTATTGATTATCGATCCATAAAACCAGACCTAGTGGAGGATTCGGTGAGACATCCGTTTCGAGCAGCAAAACATCATCCACATTGAACGAGACACGGTTCCGACCCCATACCAAACGGTATCTATGCCATTGCATAACATCCAGGTCAATAGCAACAGCATCCTGACAAATGACCTGGCTGAGTTGCCGCCGGATCCAGCGTGCAACGGGGTGAATCAGCAAAAGTGGCAATCCGAGCAGTCCAGGTGTCAGTACACACGTGCACCAACGAGGCGATTTGAACGTGGCAGCCAGAAATCCTTGTGCAGGTAAATCGTCGTGAAATGAAAGGTAATTTGAAGGAGAAGCATAGAAAAACCAGGCAGCGTTGGGTAAAGTCGGAAACCAGCGCGTGGTTCCTCCGACACCGAGAGCGAAACCAAATGGATCATTCCACAATCCAAATCCCCAGGTTCCGATTATGGATCCAGCCGATACGCGGGCACGCAGACTCAATGTCAGGGGGGGATACCATGGGAATGATGAACGGGGCAATGCCATATAGTCGTCCAATTGGGCAAGACGGTAAGCAGTCTTTGGTCCGCTCAGAACAGCCAAATGCCAACTTTTTCCATCATCCGCATTGACGGTTGAGTTTTTTGTTTGTCGCGGCACGAGTGAGGGATAAGTGTTCATGTCTTGTTTATACCACTGGATATGAATGAAATTGTGTTACCATATAAAAAAATCCCAGGAGAATAATATGGCAGAACATCAAACCGAAGACCGCTCTGGTCATTTGCGAACAACCATTACCTTGAAACCGGGTGAGCGGATTGTGTTATGCCGCTGTATGAAATCAGGGGATTTCCCATTTTGTGATGGTACACATAAAGAACAATCTGGCAATGCGGGTCCAATAGTAGTGACAGCACCATCCACGAATGAAGAAAAATCCTGAATATCGATGAGATGATTATGGTCAGGGTGCAGCCAGTTTAAATTTTGGACGGTTTACCAACCAGACGCCCATCAGAATTGTCATACCACCAACGAGAGTAGTGGGCAGCAATTTTTCTCTTAAAACGAACCCTGCAATGATCAATGTAATCATGGGTTCAATATATAGAAATGCACCAGTCTGCGCAATGGGGAGTACCTGTAAGGCATCGTACCAGAATATATAAGCAAGACCTGAGCAGAAAATGCCGAGGAAAGCGATACCAAGCCAGCCATCTAAAGGAAGGTGATTAATCTCTCCAAATCCCTGACCAGTCAAAAATAAAACTGAAGAAAAAAGCCAACCAAAGACCATGACATAAAACATCATCAATGTCGCAGGATGCTTATGCAAACCATGGCGTGATAGAGTGGAAAAAACCGCCCAATTTGGTGCACTGACGAGCATAAGAAAGTCACCAATCGCGCCAATCTTTCCAAATAAAAGGCCAAATAAATTTCCCCGGGATACCACCAACAATACCCCTAAAGTTGCCAGAAGGATCCCAATCACCTGGGACCAAATCAGCCTTTCTCTTAAAGCCAACCACCCTAATAGAGCCATAAATATCGGTGTACTGGCGACGATCCAGGCAGAGGTTGTCGCCTGTGCTGTGACCAAACCAGTAGATTGCAGCCACTGGTGGAAAGTAATTCCCAGGAAGCCAAGAAAGGCAAAATATAGCATATCTTTTCTGGCAGGCAGGATGAATTGCCGACGAAACCAGACAGCGAATCCAAGGATAAGTACTCCCATCGCAAAGCGTAACCAAACCAATGTTGCCGGTGAGACATAATGGAGAGATATCTTTGTGGCTACAAAGGATGCCCCCCAGATAACAACAGATATCAGTGCTTTAAGAATAGCCAAAGTCTGGCCTCTCATCTTAGTTGGAAAGTCTACCACACTCCAATGTACCCAGAAGTATCGGAATTGTGATTTCTCGCATCAACCTCCGCTGAACTGTTGATGATATTAAAGAACACCTGAATTCAGGTAGCAATTCAGGGTGATAAACAATTCCATTATTTTCAACCCCACCACCTACGAGGGTGATACGCAGGATCGCACTTCATTCCAGGGTAAATTACTTTAGGAGTAAATTATTTACCGGAACAAGCGCATCTGGTATCACCCTCGCATAGATGCTGATAGAAGAAGCAAAACAGATTGAATATTAATCGAGAAGCAATCCATGTACGTCATTACATCCCACTGTCAATAAGCTCGTAATTGGAGGGGTAAGAAGTTCCAATACTGTTTGTGCAGCACGTTGAAGCAATTTTTTATACTGTGGCACATCGATTATGCGTGGATCAGGTGGATTAGGCAAATCCCAGGCAACTACTCCCGGCTCGCCACGCGTGTATAGAAAACGTACTGATTGCCCCGGTCGAATGGTCTTACCAGCGGCCTGTAGTTGTGCCACAGCCTGAGCCACCGGCGAGGGGGTCCGATAGGCATTCAACTCACGACTGAGAGTCTGACAGACAAGTAGTTTTTCCAGGGAGACGCGTCCCTGTCTCAGGGCGATTAACCTCCGTCGCAGCAGGGCGTGGATTTTAGGGACGTGTTCGGGCAGTTGATCGGCATTAGAGGCTTCAACCAGGACTTCGAGCATCTGTTGTTGCGTCTCGGCGATGAAAGGAGGAGTATCGTGCCGCCGCAGATCAATCCCACGCGTCTTGATCGTTCCATCCTGAAAGATCCCGAAATAGCGATTTGCTACCGGCACGCGCACATCCTGCCTGGATGGTAGAAAAGCCACCCAGCGGTAAATACCATCCAGAGCAATTGGCAAGCCGGTGCGGGAAAGGATCTCATCCAGGAGCGGTCGGAAGTCCTGAACTTTTGTGCAACCGTCCTTTTTTACCCAGACACCATCAACATAAAGGTGCAGGACGGTAAAGCCCAGATCTTCTGCAGCTTCCTTGGCGCGCAGGAGCGCCTCACGACCGTAGGCTGTCACTGCCTCGTGAGCTTCAATGCGTCCGAAACGGGCGTTCTTGTACCCCAGGTAACCAAAGCAGGTGACCAGCAGCCACTTATGGGCTGAGGCACAGGCTTTGTAACGTTTTCGGCGCGAGTCCCACTTTGAGAGTGTCATCAGTTGTTGCTTGAGCGCCAAACGCTTGTCGAGCAGAGGGGCCAGAGTCTGGGGGATCAAGCCGGGTGGGTCATGGTCGACAATCATGCCCAGTTCCGGGACCAGTTCAGCTGTTGGTCGCTCGGTGCCGACGGTCTCGGGTGAGATATTAAAGCACCGCATAATGCTGGGGTACATCGAGACGAAATCTATTTCCCCCACGTTGGCATGTAAGCCAATGGTTGGCTGAAAGACCAATCCACCCTGGTCGGCGTGGAGTAGTTCGAGTGCGGTTTTGGGACGCTCGGCCTGCTGCTTATGCCAGGGGACAAGGATCTCCTGCCGCAGAGCCATAACGATCTGCATGGCTGAGATGCCTGTCCCGGGTGAGACGCGTGCCACAGTCTGTACTGGCAATGAGGTCACACGTGCCAGTTCCCAGATGCCTTCCAAGCCGTAGTCATGATACATGACAGCGTTGTACACATCAATATGCCAGCGACCGTACAGGTGTATTTGTTGGCCGCGATGAATGACCTGTCCGTAGGCGAAATAAGTACGCTGTGGGCGGTGGGTTATCTTGTGGTCCGGGTCGCGGTTGAGATGGAGGTTGATCCCGGTTTGCTGAGACAAAGCCAGTAGACGCGGTAACAGCCAGGTATCCCCCCAGGCTGTTAAGAGCAGATCGGGGTCGTGACGCGAAAGGAGGGCGCGCAGGCTGACAAGCAATGCCCGGGATGGTTCCATATCCAACGTAAACTGCCCGCGCGGCGTGCGGACCTTGATGCGCTTTGGTTCGGCATGGGATGGATCCACGTCCGGTTCAAGGATCATGGTACGCAGTAACGGGAAGGATGGATCCAGTTCCCAGGGGGAGTTCAGGGTGGCAAACTCCCTGATCGTCCCGTTTGCATCGGCAGTCACGCGGCAGCGTGCCAGTGGGAAGGTGTTATAAATGGCGGCATGCCGCAGGGGCAGGGGCAGGTCGGCATCGTAGTAAGTCAGGTCGGGGAAGGAATGAGAGATTGTGCGGAACAAGCCGGGAAGGTCAATGGGGTGAGTGACCTCCACAGCCAAAACGGTTATCATCCCGGCGAACAGGTCGCGACGCTCAGTGTGGGCAAGCTTGACAGAGACCGGTTGGTTCTTTAGGCAACACCAAAAAGTATGCAGGCGCGAGGCCGACCCGGCGACATAAAAAGTGGCCGATAAGTCTTGCTGCAGACGGCGGCGTTCGCCATCATCACCAAGCAGCCATAGAATGATTCCCCGGTCGCCGGCGTACAGGTCGAGCAACCAGCCGTTGAACTCATGAGTCTTGACATCCATGCAATTCCTCCACCATTTGACGCAGGCGCATGACTTCCTTGTGCTCTTCGAGCAGCATCGATAATAGGAAAACTTCGAAAGGCAGGGCATGGGCAGCGTAAGCGGCAGCAGCCAGGTGCTTGTGGGCGGCGGCGAACATCGCATCCAGAGCAAGCTGATCTGAACGACG
>Ga0315285_10000326_pt1 | contig 48527 bp, 41 predicted proteins | sample YL17G09_36_MG_FD_203698 | JGI IMG/M metagenome (GOLD analysis project Ga0315285, IMG submission 203698) | Sediment microbial communities from Yellowstone Lake, YNP, Wyoming, USA - YL17G09_36 | ecosystem: Environmental > Aquatic > Freshwater > Lake > Sediment | place: USA: Wyoming | collected...
CGCAGCAACCACATCGGCACACGCTGGGCAAACCGTGTCGCACGCCCGTGTTCCGGCGCCGCCAGCCGAATCACGCGAACGCCGTCCACCTCGTCCTCCGCGTCGCGCCGCGCCACATGCGATGTCAACACCCGAACCTCGACGCCGGCCGCCAGCAGCCGTGGCGCCAGCACCCGCAGTTGGTTGGCCTCGCCGCTGTAGTCGGACAAAACAGCGGAACCGGGGTAGGTATCGATCAGCATCAGGACGCGCGGCTTGCCGGGCATCATGTTTTCGCCTCGGGGCTGGCGAGGCCGCGCTGGACCTTGAGCGTCTTGGCCAGGAACTGCCAGTCAAACGCATCCAGCGCCCCAAGCAACAAGAGCGACACGCCGTACAAAACCGCGCCCAACGGCACCGTAACAAAGACCGGATGAGACACGCCGGAGAACAAATGCAAGATGTCGCACACGCATAAGACGCCCGCCATCAGGGCCGACGCCGCCGCGGGCCGAAGTCCGAGCGCCAGCACCGTCCGCAGATGCACGGTGGGTATCAGGGCGTGCATAGCGGCAAAAATATAGAGCGTTATGGCGGCGGAGCAGGCTACACTGACGATGAGCATGCCGCTGATGCCCCAGAACCAGATGGCGGGGATGCACAGCGCCGATTTGGCCGCCAGGGCCGCGGCGTAAATCCACATCACGGCGCCTTGCCGGCCCGCCGCACGCAGATAGACGACTGCCACGCGGTCGAGCATGGCTAGGGCCACCACCCACGTAAACATGACCACGACACGCACGCCGTTAAGGTACTGTTCGCCCGCCAGCGTCCGCACGATGTCGTCGCCGACGACCGTCATTCCGACGGCCATTGGGAGCGCCACCAGCCACGTCAGCTTGACAAAGCGCTCGATAACTAAACCCGAACCGTCGTTTCCGGGCGACGTTTTTCGGCTCAGGATCGGGAAAAAGATGCTTTCGAGCGTGTTGGGCAGGGTGGTCAGCAGGACGAAGAACCGGGGGCCGACGGCGTACTCGATCGCCATGGCCTGGCTCCCGAAGAGGCGTATTGCGGGCATGTCGAGCTGGTAATAACTGGTGGCGGCGACCCGCCCGACGGCCATGGTCAAGCCTTCGCGAAACAGGTAGCGAATCGCATCGAGGGTGGCGCTGAATCGGTAGCCGCCGCATTTGATGCGGAACACGGCGTAGCTCATCGCCAACTGGATCACGTACACGCCGGTGACGTACGCCACCAGCGCGTTCACCCGGCAGCCCGCGTACAGGAGGCCCAGCGCCCCGGCGACCGTGATCATCCGCGTCAGCACGGTGATCAAGCTCAGTTCTCTGAACCGTTCGTGGGCGGCGAACAGGGAGTTGTGCATCTCGACCGCGGACGCCAGAAACCCGGCCACCGGCCACAGCAGCACCAGCCGGCGCATCTCCGGCGAAACGCCAACGGCGAACGCGATCAGCCACGTCGCCGCCGTCCCCGCCGCAAACAAGACAAACTGTGCCAGCAGCGCCGAGCCCATCAGGCGGTGGACGGCCTCCCACCGTTTGGCGACCTCCCGTTTGACGACGTCCTGAAATCCGAAGGCATTAATCACCATCACCATCGGCAGCACCGAAATGAACAGCGTGTAGAGTTCGTTCTCGGCTTTGGTCAGCTTCTCGAAAATATAGGCAAAATAGAAAACCGACGGGATTTTCCAGACCCCGTCGACAATCAGCAGCCAAGAGATGTTCCGTCCGTGCCTGCCGAGGTCGCTCGATCGGGTCTGTTCCGCCAAAGCGCCCCCTTACCCCGCCAGGATCGCGCGGACGGTCAGCACCAGGATGCGCAGGTCGGTGGCCAGAGACAGGCTATTGATGTAGATGAGGTCGTAACGGATTTTGTGGGTGTAATCGGTGTCGTACCGACCGTTGACCTGCGCGAGACCCGTCATGCCCGGGCGCACCAGAAACCGCCTGTCGTAGAGGGGCGTTTCTTTCACGAACTGCTCGACGAACTCGCGCCGCTCGGGCCGCGGGCCGACCAGGCTCATCTCCCCGCGGAGCACGTTCCAGATCTGGGGTATCTCGTCAATGCTCCACCGCCGCAGGATCCTGCCGGCCCGCGTGACCCGCGGGTCCTGCCGGGTCGCGAGCACGGGCCCGCTGTCCGCCTCGGCATCGACGATCATCGTGCGGAACTTGTAGACGCGGAACTCGCGGCCGTTGAGGCCGACGCGCGGCTGGCTGAACAGGATCGGGCCGCGCGAGTCGAGCTTGATGGCGAGGGCGGCGAGGGCGGCCAACGGCAGCGTCCCCACCAGCAGGAACCCCGCGGCGGCGATGTCGATCAGGCGCTTGACGAACCGGTACGGGCTGGAGGCAAAGAACGGTTCGAGCGGGATCAGCGGGAGCCCGGCGATGTTGGTGACTTTGGTGTGGGCGAGGATGGCGAGGTCGAGGTCGGGATAGATGAACACTTCGGCCCGGCTTTGCTCGCACTCGGCGAGGAGTTCGCGCAACTGGTGCTGGGGCACGTCCGCGCCAACCAAGACGAGTTCGTCAATTCGCTCGCGGCGCACCAGTTGGTTCAACTCGCCGGTGTGGCCGATGATGTCGTCGCCGGCCGCGGCCTGTTCCATGGGTGCGATGCCGGCCAGTTTCACGAGCCGCGGGGCGTGCGCCACGATTTCGCCCGCCAACTGCCTGCATTTGGCCAGCCGGCCCACAAGCGCCACCCGGACCTCGTGCCCCCGTACGCGGAGCCATGCCAGCAGCGCGATGCGCGACGCCCCAAACCATGCCGCCGTCAGCACGAACACCAGCAGCGTTACCAGGCGCGACTGCTCGAACCACGGGGCGTAGTACAGGCGAAAAAGCACCAGGAAAATGTATCCCGGCGCCACGCCGAAAACGGCCGCGCCCAACGCGCCGAACACGTGATCCACCGCCACCAGTTTGTGCCGGAAGTCGTAGAGGCCAAAGATTTTGGCTGCGAAAACCTGCCAGGCGGCGAGCGCGGGCAGCACGAGCAGATATGGCACCTCGTGCTGGGCGGGCACGTTTCCCCAGAAACGCAGCCAGAGGGCAGCCAGCACCAGACACGAGCAGACAGCGAAATCCGTTGACGCCAATATGATTTCCGACACCGCACTCGTTCTGCGGGGTGTGGCAACGTCGGGCGCGCGGGCCGATTCTACAACGTCTTCCAGTCTGCTCATTGACGAATCCATCACTAACAAGAGTTGGACTGGCTGGCCTTTCTCACGAGAGACAGATTCAGACAGCCGCTCCGCCACCGCTGTAACTATAACGTTTTCCGGCATTTTTTGAAAATCGGTGCCAGTTGCTGTGGTCTATGGCACTTGCTTCATGAAGGTGTTTTTGTCAGTATGCATGGGCCGCGCGCGTGGGCGGCTGGGCGAAGATTCGAACCCGGAGGACAGGAAAATGAGAGCCATGGCCGTTTTTGTTGTTTTGCTTGCAGCGTGGGTCCCGGCATTGGATGTCTGGGCCGCGGAACCCGCCTTGACCATTTACAATCAGTCCTTTGCCGTGGTGCGCGAGATGATTCACCTGGATCTTCAGCAGGGGCTGAACCAGGTATCGGTGTCGGACACGACGGCCCATCTTGAGCCGGATTCGGTGATTCTGCGCGATCCCGCGGGCCACCGCGACCTGCAGATAGTCGAGCAAAACTACCGGGCAGATCCTCTTTCGGAAGGCTTGCTGCTTCAGTTGAACGAAGGCAACACCATCGATTTCGTTATCAGCCGGGAGGATCGCGAAGATATCGTGTCGGCGAAAATCGTCCGAAGCGCATATGCGCCGCACCCGAGCGCCATGATCCGGTATGGTGGGGAGTATGCGATGATGCAGCAGGCCCGGGCGTACGGGCAGGGCAGCGAACCGTTGGTTCAGATGCCCGACGGGACGCTGCGGTTCGGGCTTCCGGGAAAACCGGTGTTTCCGTCGATACCAGACGATACGATCCTCAAGCCGACGCTGTCGTGGAGCCTGATGAGCGAGGCGGCGGGGCCTTTGGATGCGGAATTCAGCTACGTCACGGGCGGGATGAACTGGGAAGCCAGCTATAACCTTGTTGGGACGGACAAAAATGAGGCGCTGGACGTGGTGGGGTGGGTGACGGTGGACAACCAATCCGGTAAAAGCTTTGCCGATGCGCGCATCAAGTTGATGGCGGGCGAAGTCAGCAAGATCCGGCAAGACGTCAATCAAGGTTACTCCGTGGGAGGCCAACTCGTCATGGGGGGCATGGGAGGCGCGATGCCGCCGGTTACGGAAAGGGCGTTTGACGAATATCATCTCTATACGATCCAGCGGCCGACAACCTTGCTCGACCGGGAAACCAAGCAGGTGGAGATGGTGCGGGCGGACGGGGTGAAATCAGAGAAGTTTTTCGTCTACGACGGGGTGAAGATCGACCCAAACCGGTACCAGGGCTACTCGACTGAAAACCTTATCCAAGACCGCGAATACGGCACGCAGTCGCAGACGAGCGTGTGGGTGATGCGCGAGATCAAGAATACGGCGGAAAACGGGCTTGGCATTCCCCTGCCCGCGGGCCGGACACGCTTTTACCAGCGGGACGAGGACGGACAACTCGAATTCACCGGCAAGAACACGATAAAACATACGGCAAAGGACGAGACGCTGAGAATCTACACGGGCAGCGCGTTCGATCTTGTGGGGGAACGGATCCGCACGAACTTTGTGTCGGTTTACGATCAGCATTTTGTGGATGAGACCTTCCAGATCAAGTTGCACAATCATAAGGGGCAGCCGGTGGAGATCCGGGTCGTCGAGCACCTGTACCGGCACATCAATTGGGAAATCAAGGAGCCGTCGGATCCTTTCACCAAGACCGACAGCCGCGCTATAGAGTTCCGCGTCAACGTGCCTCCCGGAGAGGAAAGAATCGTCAGCTATGTCGTCCGTTACTCGTGGTAGGGACGGTGCCGCGCGGCAGGATGGGCCGTGAGAGCGACTCGCGTTCCGTTTGATATACACCGCGTCCTGCGAGCCGCTATCGGCCTTACGGTGGTCTTGCAGGTGCTGGCGGTCTTTCCATGGGCGCCGCAGCCGGGTCTTGACGTAAAAGTGATGCTGGCGCCGTTGTCGGCGCTGGTACTGTCGGTCTTACTGCTGTGGCAGGCCCTGCGAGATTGCGAGGGGGCGCGAACAGGTCTGCTGTTTCCGATTCTGGGGGGTTTTGTAGCGATCAACGCGGTTGCGGGCTTGGTTTCGCGATACCCCGGCAACAGCCTGGCGGAGATCGGCCGGCTTGTCTCGCTATTCATCATTTTCCTGGCGGCATCCCGCGCTTATTCTGACAGAGTGCAGGTGAAGCGGCTTTTGTTGGTCGTTTGCATTTCAATGGCAATTGCTTCTGCGTTCGGTTTTATGCAGCGGCTGGGATTCGACCCCGTGCCGTTGAGCGAACCCGCCGAAACCAGGGACCTGGCGTCAACGTTCGGCAACTCCAATTACGCCGGCCACACGCTTGTGCTTGTCCTTGTGCTGGCGGGATACCTGGCGGCAGCGGAAAAATCGCGCGTGGCCCTGGCGTTGTTGCCGGTGTTTGCGATTCATCTCGGCTTGACGCATCACCGGGCGGGCATGATCGTCGCTGTGTCCGCTGCCCTGTTTGCCCTGCTACTGCTGGCGCTGGCCAGGCGAAAAACTACCAGATCAGTCCGATCCGACCGATCGGTCCGATCTGCCATCGCGATACCCTTGACGGTAGCCGCGGCCATCATAATTGCCACTCTCGTTTTCTCCGGACCGCGCTTGCCGCTTGACGGCTCACTGCTGCTCCGTTACAACTCTTACTTCAGCGCCTGCAAAATGATTGCCGCCGAACCGCTGCTGGGTTACGGCCCCGGCAATTATGTGATCGAAAACGCGCCGTTCTGGACGCCGATGGAGCAGGAACATTTTGCGCGGCGTCACATGATTAACGATCACCCGCACTGCGAAATCCTGTACGCGGCGGTTTCTGGCGGGCTGCCGGCCGCGGCGGCCTTTCTGGCCTTGGTAGGCGCGATGTTGATTGGCTCGACGGTCCTTTTCTGGCGCGCGCAAAATCCCGCAGGGAGAAACCTTGGTCTGATGTTTGCTGCGTTCTTTTTTGCCTGGTCCGTGGACGGCCTGTTCGGGTTTAACTTTAAAGTGCCCGCATCGGGCGCGCTGTTTGCGGTTGTCGCCGGCCTTTTCGACCGCGCCACAAGCATCGGGCAAACGAAAGCCCCGCGTGTGCAGCGCGTGCTCCTGCCGGCGGGCCTGGCATTGCTCGCGGGCTGTTTCAGCGTGCTTGCGGTGCGTGTGTTCACGGCCGCCGCACTGCTGAAAAGTGCCCGCGAAGATGTCCAACACGCGCCGAAGATGCTGGAACGCGCCGAAGAGCTGGACCCGTGGAACTGGGAAATCAGCTATCTGCTGTGGCACGCCGTGGATGCCGCACACCAAAAAGGCGGCGATCCACGCGCGTGCCTGCAACGGGCGCTCCAGAAAAACCCCCACCACCTTCCGGCCCTCGTTGACCTCGCTCAACTGTTCGTGAATAGCGGCAACAACGACGAGGCCGAGCAATATGCGCGCGCGGCCTTGGACCTGTGCAAACCGTTCCCGCAGGCGCTCGATGTGTTGGGCACAGCGGCCATGATGCGCGCAACCTCAACAGGGGACGATGCGCAGCGTCTCGATTTGCTTGAGCAGAGCCGGGCGTACTACGTCGACGAACTGGCAAGCGGCGGCGAGAACAAGTGCCTCGCCCATACGCGTATCGGCCAAACGCACGTGCTGGAGGGAGACTTTCAGGCGGCGGAGGATAAATTTCAGGCGGCGGCGCGGTTTTGCCCGCCCGACGCCGAATTGTGGTCATCTTACGAGCAGTTGGCGGTCAGAACGGGCGATTTTGCCGGCTACATCAAATCGTTACAAGTCGCCATAAGCATCATGAAGCACGACCGCGACAAGTACAGGAACATCCTGGGCAGCACCAACTGGCGGCTTGGCGCCGCATACGGTAGAACGGGTGATCGAGAAAGGGCCTGTGCGGCGTATAAGGAGGCGGTCCATAACGATCCGGATCTCCTCAATGCCTGGGGCCGGTACCTGGCCTGCGCCAGCGAGCTGAACCGGCTGGCGGAATTCTTCGAGGACGTCGGAAAGTTAAAACCCTCCCTGATGAGCGTGCCGGACGCGAACCTGCACATCGCCTGCGCCCGCCATTTGCTTGCCACCGTTGGACCGGCCGCGGCGCGCGCGCATATAATCGACGTGCTGGGCAGGTTGAAGTTCAGTGAGGCAGCACGGCGCGAGCTGCAATCCGAACTGGCAGGGCTTCCCGAAACACAACAAAGGTGACCCGATGCCGTACGTGTTGATGGCCGCTTATACCAATTATTGTCGTGATCCGCGCGTGAAACGGGAGGCGGAGGCGCTGATCGGAGAGGGCTACACCGTACGGTTTTTGGCGCGGCGCCAGCCCGGCGAGCCGGATCGGGAAGTCATCAGCGGCGTGGAAGTTTTGAAACTGGCGGGCATCGGCCGCAAACCCAATTCGTTCCCCGAATACCTCTTCGACTACCTGCTGTTCTTCCTGATGCTTTCGATCCACCTGACGTTGCATCCGCGCCGCTACGACCTTATCCATATCAACAACATGCCGGATTTCCTGGCACTCGCGGCGTGGCTGCCCAGAATCCTGGGCCGGCCCGTGATCCACGACGTGCACGACCTCATGCCCGAGATTTACATGGAGAAGTTCAACGTTACCGAGCGGCATTTCGCCATCCGCGCGCTGCTCCTACAGGAGCGAATGGCCGGCAAAATGGCCTCGGCCGTGTTGACCGTCGAGGACCGGCTTAAGGACATCCTCGCCAGCCGCGGAATACGCCGCGAGAAAATACACGTCCTGATGAACCTCCCCGACGAGTCGATTTTTCAGCCTGCGCCCCAGCCGCAAAAGGCCCCGGGGCAGCCATTCGTCATCGTATACCACGGAACGCTTGCGCGGCGGCTGGGGCTTGACATCGCCATTCAAGCCATTGCAGAAGTGCGGGAAAAAATTAGCCCCCTCGAACTCCGCATCATCGGCGACGGCGAAGAGCGCGGCCATCTTGTGGATCTGGCGCGCCAGCTTGGGTTGGACGGGGTGGTGACGTTCAGCGACGGATTCGTGCCGGTGAACCAGATACCGGGGATGCTGCAGGACGCAGATGCGGCAGTAATTCCATTGCGCAAGTGCAGCGGGACGGACATCATGCTGCCCACCAAGCTGCTTGAGTACGTTTGCCTTGGGATTCCTTCAATCGCGCCCAGGACTGGGACGATAGCGCGGTATTTCGACGAGAGCATGGTGAGGTTTTTCGATGCGGAGGACGCCAACTCGCTGGCGGAGGCGATCCTATACCTATACGAACACCCGCAAGAGCGCGAACAGCTTTGCAGGTCGGCTTCGGAGAAGTTTCTTGCGAAGTACCGGTGGAGTGAGCACAAGCAGGTGTACACGGGGCTGGTCAAGAAGCTGTTGGGCGAGCGGGCGGATCAGCAGGTGGTTTGCTGATTGGCGGGCTTTGGGCAGGCCTCGGCGTGCCGATGCACAGCGGCAGCCGCCACGGTTGAGGGTTTTCCCACGCCCAGGAAAAGCAGCCCGGCCTGCTCGGCCTTTTCTCGCTCCCAGGCGTTTCGCCCATCGAGCACCGCCTCGACGCCATGCCGGCGCCACGAGGCGAAGTCCGGGGAGAGAAACTCCGGGTGTGCGGTGTTCAGCACCACCGCTTCGATTTGGCCGGAGTCGATGCGCCCTCGCTGAAATCCGCAGCGGCCGATTTCGTCTTCGGTGTAGTAGGGATCTTCGATGGTGACATAGGCGCCGCGCGCGGCCAGTTCTTCGCGCAGTTTGTATGCGGGGCTGAACGTTTCCACCTTGACGCCGGGGCGGAACCCGAGTCCGAGCAGGTGGACGTGTCTGCCGGCGAGGGGTTTCCAGGCCTGCTCGAGCCGCTCAATGTTGCGGGCGGGCTGCTTGTCGTTGATTTCGCGGGCGGCTTCGGCCAATTCCTGAATGATGCCGAAACGGCGGGATTCTTTGGTCATAAAATAGGGATAGACAGGCGTGCAGTGGCCGCCGACCCCGATGCCAGGCTCAAGGAGATTGGACTCGCCGTTTTCGTTTGCCGCGCGACGCACGAGGTGAAAATCGATTCCAACCGTTTCGCTGAAGGCTGCGAGCTCGTTTACGAGCGCAATGTTCACGTCTCGATAGAGCATGTCAATCAACTTGGTCAGTTCGGCCGCTTCGAGTGAGCCTACATCGTGCACCGGAGCGCCGAGGTAGGCACCATAGAAGTTCCTGGCTTTCTCACGGGAGAGGTCGTCCAGCCCGCCGACTACTTTGGGCGTTACGGGCAACCTGGCCAGGACAAGGTTGGCCTTGACGCGCTCGGGGCTGAAACAGACGGAGAAATCCCGGCCCGCCTGCATCCCGCTCGCCGATTCCAGGACGGGTATCAGATTGCGCCTGACACCGCCGACGGACACCGTGGTTTCGTAACTGACCAGAGCGCCGGCGCGGAGCCCTTTGCCGACCTCGGCTGACGCGGCTTGGAGGATGCTGAAGTCGATTTCTCGGGTGGGCGTCAAGTGGGCGGGGACAATGACGACGACGACATCCCCGTGGCGGCACGCGCCGGCGGTGTCCGTGGAGGCGGTGAGAAGCCGCTTTTGATGGACCTCCGCGAGCAGTTCCTCGAGGCCGGGCTCTTCGTAGGGGCACCTGCCGGCGGCGATTTCGAGCGTCAGCGGCTCATTCACGTCGCATACGGTCACCGCAGCGCCGTTGCGGGCGAACACGCACGCCAGCGGCAGACCCATTCGGCCGCCGCCGACCACTACGACTTTCATAGACTACCTCCCGAAGGTGTGCAACTTACTGCCAATCATAGGAATGCACGCCCTTCATTTTCAAGCGCGCGTGCGGTCCCCGGACTTGAACTGGCCGTCCCTAGAGCAATAAGGTGGTGCGTGCGAAGAGCTCGATGGGATTGGACATGAGCAACAAAGAAACGGGCCGCGGGCGCGTGTTTGTGAATTGGCAGCGGGAGAAGTATGGTTTCCGCAGCGCGAAGCTTGCCGAGTCACTTGGGGCGGAACCGCTGAGGATCTTCAAGAAGAGCCTGCTGGGTTTGCCGTTGCCGGCGCCGGTGCGGTACGTCTTTCAGAGTGTCGTGACGTTCCGGCGGCTGCGGGAGCTGCGCGCGCGGTCGGTAATTGTCCAGACGCCGCCATGGCCCCTGACGGCGACAGTGTGGCTATATGTGAAGGTTTTTGGGGGCCAGTTTTTGACGGACAACCACACGTCGTCGTTTGGGGACCCGCGTTGGAAGCGGTTCAACTTTATTGATCGGTTTCTTTCGCGGCGGGCGGTTGCCAACTTGGCGCACAACCACAAGAACCTCGATATCCTGCGGCAATGGAATGCGCGGAATCCGATGATGGTGTTGTCGCCGGCGCTGTGGCGTTACGAGATCTACGATGCGGACGCGGAGTTGCCGGGGCAGATTGCGGAGGCGGCGGGCAGCAACGAGTTGAAGGTGTTGATGGTGAACCGGTTCGCAGCCGACGACTGCTGGCGGGAGGTTTTTGATGCGGCACGGCAGGTGCCTGAGGCGCGCTTCTTTGTTACGGGCGAGCCGGTTCACGCGGGTACAGCAGTCCAGCCGCCGCAGAACGTGGTGCTGACGGGTTTTTTGGCGCGGCCGGTGTTTATAAAACTGATGGACTTGTGTGACGTAGTGCTGACGCTGACGAGCCGACCGGATACGCTGCTCTGGGCTATCCGGGAGTGTCTGGCGTTGTGCAAGCCGTTCGTGGCGACGGGGAACGAGGTGGTGCGGGCAAATTTCGACGGCTATGGGGTGTTCACGGATAACTCGCCGGGGGACATAGCGGCGAAGGTGCGCGAGGCGCATGAGCGGCGCGAAGAGTTCATGCCGCGGATGGCGCAGTACATCGAGAACGACAAGAAACGGTGGCAGCGCGACATCGATGCCATCGACGGGCTATTGAGGTAGGAGTGGCTTTCAACCGCGCTGAATGCTGCCAATGATTCGAACCAGGCCAACGCCGCTGTCGTTTCTCCTTCTCTAAGTCCTGCCCTTTTACTACTTGCCGGGCCGGCGGAAAAGCTCCAGGACGCGCCTCGGCCTATTCGGAGAGCCGCGCGTTCGCCTCGTCTATCATCACGGGATTGGCGGCGCCGGGGCGCAGCGCGACGCGGAACAGGATTATCGCCGGCTGTCGCCCGGCCGGCGATCGCTCATCATTTTCGCACCGCCTCCTCGAGGCACTGACAGACATAGTCGATCTGGTCGTCGTTCAACTCGGCGTACATCGGCAGCGACAACAGCCGCCGGGCGTAAGCTTCCGCCACCGGGAAAGCGCCTTCGGCGAGGTTCATGTGGGCGTACGCCCGCTGAAGGTGCAGCGGCACGGGGTAATGAAGCGCGGTGGCGACACCTTTCTCGGCCAGCGATTGCTGAACACAGTCGCGGTTGTCGATCTGCACCACGAACAGGTGCCAGATCGGCGTGCAGTCCTCGCGCACCCCGGGCAGGACCACCTCGGGCACATCCTCGAGCAAGTCCATGTACCGTCGTGCGTGCTGACGGCGCTTTTCGTTCCACTGCGGCAGGTACTTCAGTTTGACGCGGAGCGCCGCGGCCTGAATGGCCGCGCAACGGCCGTTGTACCCCTCGAGGTCGTGGTAATACTTTTTCGCCGAGCCGTGGTCGCGCAGTTTGCGGAGCATCTCCGCGAGGTCGGGATCGTTCGTCGTAACAGCGCCGGCGTCGCCGCACGCCCCGAGGTTTTTGACCGGGTAGAACGAGAAGCCCGCCGCGATTCCCATCGATCCGGCGCGCCGGCCTTTGTACTCGGCCAGATGCGCCTGGGCCGCGTCTTCGACCACCCACAGCCCGAACTCGCCCGCCACCGCCGCCACCGAGTCCATGTCGGCCGGCTGCCCGTACAGGTGGACGGCGGTGATCCCGCGCGTTTTCGGCGTAATGGCCGATTCAAGCTTGGCGGGGTCGATGTTGTAGGTGTCCGGCAGCACGTCCACGAACACCGGTTTTCCGCCGGCCGCGGAAACCGCCTCGGACGTGGCGATGAACGTGTTCACCGGCACAATCACCTCGTCGCCCGGCTTGAGGCCCAGCGCCTCAAAGATGAATTGGAGCGCCACGGTGCCGTTGGCCACGGCAACGCAATGCAAGGCCCGGCACGCCTGGGCAAACTCTTCCTCGAATCCGCAGATGTGTTTGCCGCCGACAAACGCCGCGCTGTCCAGGATTTCTTCCCACAACGGCATGACCTCGGCCTTGACGGTTCGTTGTTGTGCCTTCAAATCGAGAAACGGCACGTTCATTCGGAGTTTACCTTCCTAAAAAACCGGGCGGGGTTGCCGGCCCAGATTTCGCCCTCGGGCACGGATCGGGTCACCACGCTTCCCGCGCCGATCATGGCCCCCGCGCCAATGGTTACGCCGCACAAAATGGTCGAGCCCGACCCGATCGACGCGCCGTCGTGGACGTGCGTGTCGACCACCGTCCAGTCGGCTTGGGTCTGTAGGCTGCCGCCGGCCGTGACGGCGCCGGGGTACTTGTCGTTGATGAACGTAACGCCGTGGCCGACAAACACGCCGTCGCCGATGTGGACGCCCTCGCAGATAAAGGTGTGGCTCGATATTTTGCAGTCCCGGCCGACGCTGGCGTTTTTCTGGATCTCGACAAACGCGCCAATCTTGGTCCTGTCGCCGATCCTGCAGCCGTACAGGTTGGCAAAACCGAAGATCTGGACATCGGCGCCGAGTATGACGTCCGGGGCGATTCGGTTAAAAGATTCCACGGCGGCCTCAGCTCAACTCGACTATCTTGCCCGACGCGGCGAGCGACTTATCCGTGGCTTCGAGCAAGCTAACGATGCGCAACCCCGCTTCGCCTGAATTCATGGGTTTTTGACGGGTGTCGATGCACGTGACGAAATATTCGACTTCACTTTTTAGCGCCTCGATGTCCGGGACAACCGGGGCGTACATCTGGCCGACCCGCGGTGTCGCCAGCACGTGATACAGGCCTTCGCGGGTGGTCACTTCCATGCCTTTGTCGTAAATCTTGATGCGCTCTTCCGGATTCAGGTCGTCCCACACCAGCATCCGTTTCGACCCGCCTACGACTGTTCGCCGGATCTTCACGGGTGACAGCCAGTTGAGGTGGAGGTGGGCCAGCAGGTTGCCGTCGTAGAAAACCGTGATGTAGGCAACGTCTTCGAGCCCGGTGTTGAAATGGCCACAGCCGTGCGCCGCAACGGCCCGCGCCGAAGGTCCCAGCAGGTGGTCCATCACGGAGAAATCGTGGGGCGCCAGGTCCCAGATGACATTGATGTCGTGCTGGAAAATGCCAAGGTTGATTCGGACAGAGTCGTAATAATAGAGATCGCCCAGCACCCCTTCGTCGACGAGCGTCTTCATTTTCTGCACCGCGCCCGTAAACAGGAACGTGTGGTCCACCAGCAGCGTCAGCCCTTTGGATTCCGCCAGGTTTACCAGCTCTCTGGCCTGAGCCGCATTCGACGTCATCGGCTTTTCGACCCAGACGTGCTTGCCGTTATCGAGTGCGGACTTCGCCAGTTCGTAATGGGTGAAAACCGGCGTGGCCACCACGATAACGTCGAGATCCGGCGCCTTGATAAGGTGGGTGTCGGCGACTACCTCGACGTGGGGGTAGGTTTGTGCGGCCAGCTTGCGGCGCTTCTCGGAGGTATCGGAGATCCGCACGAGCTTGCACTCGGGATTGGAATTGAAGTTGCGCGCCAGATTCGGCCCCCAATACCCGTAACCAAGAAGACCTACACGAAGCACGCGGCACTCCTTTAGGCCGGATTGATAACAGTTTTTGCTGCCACAAGTCCGCTCGATAGTAGCACCCGCGTGTTGAGCAGTCAAGCGCGGTGGGCGGGCTGGAATGCAGTTCGTTGTGAATTTCAGCCGGTGTAAGTATAATTTCGGCCGCTGGTTGCCGGTGTCGCTCCGTATGTTGTTAACATTTAAGACAGGGGCTCTAGTATGAATGACCTGACCCGGGCCTGCCTCAAGGCCCTCTACGAGAAAAGGTGGGTGTTGCTGCTGGTGGCGGTCGTGGCCCTGGTGTTTTCCGTAATCCGGCTGTTGTTTTTTCCACCGGGCTCGTATTATGCGGAGGCCGTTTTGGTTGCAAGCATGCCCAAACAGGGAAGTGAAATCAAAGACCTCATGCCCGAGGCCTACAACCCGAAAATCTACGTCGATCTGGTCAACTCCCGCACCGTCCTTTATGAAACCTACCAGACCGTCGTGGAAGGGGCATTTTTCCCCGAGGACGAGTTGCCGGAATTCGACGATTTTGCCGACCGGCTGGGGGCGTCGGTGAGCGTGGTGGACCAGACCACGCGGCCTATCAATTATTCGCCCCTGATAACGTTGCGGGTGTGGGAGGTCGAGTCGGAACGCGCGCGCGCCATCGTCGATATATGGGCCGAGAAGGCCATGAAAACCGCTCAAACCGCCAACCTCATGCAGTATAGCGAACTGGCCACGGTCCTTAAAAAGCAGGCTGACGTTCGAAAAAAGAATCTTGACGAGTTGTGGCAGGCGTTGGAAAAAGAAAAAGCCCAGTTCGATGTGACCTCCAAGAAGGAAGAGTTGGGGCTGCTGCTCAAAGAGATGGACGATCTGTTGCATGCACAGGCCGTCAGCGAGCGTATGGCCGCCGCCGCAGAAGCCCAGTTGGCCGCCGTCCAGCAGAAACTGGTGGACGAAAAACCCCTCATCGAACTGTTCCGGTCGCCCTCAGACGACGCGTATTGGCTTCTCGAACCCAATGCCCAGAAAGAGAAGAAAATCCCGGTGGAAGGCAAGGGCATGGTCACCCAGCAGCTCAATGAGGTCTATTGGAAACTGCGTGCCGACGAGAACAGGGCCGCTGCCGACCTCGCCGGCGCCCAGGCCGAAATCCTGAAGATCAAAGGCCAAATGGACAGCGTCACGCAGCGCCAAAAAGATCTCATGGCGGAAATCGCCCAGCACGAATACGCCCAGCAACGCCTGACCGTCGAGGAGGAACTGGCCACCGCCATCTACAAAAACGTCTCCACCGCGCAGACGATCCTTTCCGAAACCGCCGGTGTCGTTCACGGCACGGAGGATCAGACCATCTATCCCGTTGGCCTTAACCGCCTGTCCGATCTCTCGCCGGTGAAAGACGACCTTGCCATGAAAAGCAAGCTGATCGTGCTTTCGTACACATTCCTGGCGGTTATTATCGCGATGGGCGCGGTGACGGCCCCCATCATCGGCGGCCGGTTCCTGGAGCAGATTAACAAATGATCGGCTGGTTGATCGGCTCGAGGGTGTTTTGGCGGCATCCGTGGCCGGCGGCCGTTGCGGCGGTCCTGTTGATTCTGTGTGCGCCGGCCTTTTCCGACCCGGCCCTCACATCGCTCGACATCAAGCGCCTTCTTGATTCCGTTACGCCGGCGTTCGCCGCACCCTACCCTGAATTCTCGCCAGACTGGCAGCCGCTGTCCCTGCGGCTTCTCGGGGTCGACCTGGCACAAAACGGCGAGCCTGTCTCCGGCGAACGCCCCGTTCTCGACAGTTCGTTTCCCCTCACCGTGACCTGCTACTGGCTGGCCGAGGCGGAAGTCAGTCAAAAACGCGGGCTCGAACTGAAGGTGGCTAGCCACGACGGCCAAATATCGAGAACCGAAGAAGTCAAAGCCGGCCCCGACGCCGTCGCCTGGGAAGCGGGCTCGGTATATCAGCAGAGTTTTGAACTCGCGCTCGCCCCGATTGCATCGGCCATCACGGGCGATTCCATGTTGGTGCTGAGCCTGTTTCCGCGCCAGCAGGCGTCTGCGTCGCCGGTGGCCCTGCAACGGGTCCCGCTTCACCTCACCCCGTCGTTGCGTCCCGGCCGGGTTTCCGCGCGCAACCTCAGTTCGGCCATTACGGGCGATTACCACGACCTCTCGACCGGCTTCAGGCTGGGTAGAAACGCCCGGCAAAAAGTCCAGGTTCCCCCGGAAACGCGCGGGCCCGCCACGGCCATCGCCGTCATCTCGTCGGTTTCCTACGGGTCGCCGCCGCAAAACGAGCCGGTGTGTGAAATCATTGCCAAGGGCGAGGGAGCGAAAACCCACGCCTGCTACCTGCGCAGCGGCGTCGACACGGCCCGGGGCGATTTCGACTTTTACCCGCCCGGGTCGGTCAACCACGAAAAGGCTGCCGTCATCGAATCCTGGGACGCCGAGTATCCCGATGTGTTTAACAAGCCATTCAAGAAGCACATGTACCTCGCCATACTCCCGCTGGCGAGCGACGCGCGCAACCTCGCCTCGCTCGAGTTTGTATCAAAGACGCCATTCGTTCTGGACGTTTTCGACGTCGTCCTGATCCAGACACAACAGGAGGCCCAACCTGCCCGAAGCCGCTGAGACTGTCAAAGAACCCGCACCCCGGCGGTTGAAGGGCCGGCTCTTGTCGCCTCCCGCCCTGATTGGCATGTCCCTGGTTCTCTTTGCCGCGCTCTTGTTTACCAACGATTTTCTTCTCTTTGGTGCAACGGCGCTGGCGGCCGGGCTGATCCTGCTTCCGTTCAGCCCGTTGCTCACGATGCTGTTTTACATGTGCGTGCTGGCGTTTTCCGTGCCCATAAATGACATGCCGCTGGAAGTCGGCGACTTTAGGTTTTACGGTTCGGATTTTTCCGTTTATCTCGTGGGCTGCGTGGCGGCGTACGCCTTATGGACGGCGGCGAGGCAGAAGAACCAGCTTGTTCTGGAAGGGGATCGGGTTGACAGGATCATCGTTGGCCTGGTTCTGTTGAACGTTGCGTGGGGGGTAGTCGAAGTGGCCAACGGCGTCTACATCGACGGGCTCGAACTGCGCGACGCCATTGGCGATTTCCGCAGGATCTACGTCTACATGCTCGCGGTCCTGATTCCGGTCGGCCTGCCTATCAAGAGTTCGCTGCTCCGTAAGATGCCCTACGTGTTTGCCGTGGGCGGGGCGGGCGCAATCTTGTTCGGCCTCAACCGGATGAGGACGGGCGTGCTGTACCACTCGTTCACGTCGCACGTCGATTCCCCGCGCATCCTTGGCGACAACGAGCTTGTCGCCCTCACGTTTTTGCTGGCGTATGTCGTGGCGCTTGTGGCCGCAAAGGCCAATCCGATCAAGAAACTCCTCGCCATACCGTTTGGGGCGGCGGCCGTGGCGTTCATGTTGTTAAGCGGCTGGCGGTACGGGATAGTGCTGGCGCTCGGGGTTCCGCCGATGACGCTCGTGGTAGTGGGTTTGATGAAAAATGTGAAGCTGGGCCGGCTGGCGCTTCGTGCGGTTCCGGTGGCGCTGGTGGTGGTGCTGGGCGCCGTAATCGTGTTCAGCGTGTTTGAAGAAACGAGCAATTACGTCTGGCAGATGAGGCGCGCAAGACAGCAGATGGACCAGCAGGACGGCAGGATCGCCGCGTATGCCACGGCCCTCGACGAATACGCCCAGAAGCCCGTCATTGGAACCGGGCTTGGGCACCAGTTGGTATTTTTTGCCGTCACCAGCTCGGGGAAAATGCTTGGCCGGGAAGGCACCACGCACAACATCTTCATCGATGTCCTCTACCAGACCGGCGCGATCGGATTCTTGATATTCTTCGGTCTGCACGCCCTGTTCACCGGGCATTTCCTGAAGCATGCCCGCCATACAGATCCAAAACTCCGCAGTATTGCCGCGGCCCTTTTCATCGGGTATGCGGGCACAATGGGCCTGTTCTGCATGCAGCCCTCGTACGCAGCCGGCCTGATGGCAACCTATCTGACGATGGGGTTCACCCTGAGAATCTTGAGGTTGAGCCGGGAAAAACCAGATACCCCCGCTGCCGCCCCGCTGCCCGAATCATAACCCGGAGTTCGAGGGCCCCGGAGCCGCCAGTTGACGGACGGTCTCGTAATGGGCCGGTGAAGCGTTCAGGGCGCGGGTGAAAAAATTGTGCGCAGTTTCTTCTTTCTCTTGAAGCATGCTCTGCACGCCGAGGTTGAACAGGGCCTCGGGGCAATCCGTCTCGCGTTCGACAACCCAGGCGTACTCTTCCACCGCCTCAGGCCATCTCGCCCGACGGCGCAGGAACTGGGCGCGCCGCAGCCGGTCGTTGGTATCCGAACTGGCCGCGGTTTCGGCGATGAAGGAGTCCATCGGCGCGACAAACTGCCTGAACTCGGCGTTCTCCCGGACTGTTTCGAGGCTTCGTGCCTTGGCATAGTGATCGAGGGCCTCGCCATAGGCGCCGAGGTCCCACAAGATCTCGGCGGCGGTAAAGTGGGCCTGGGCAAACCGGGGTTCAAACTCGGCCGCGGCATCCAGCCGCACCACCGCGAGCGGCGCATATCCCAGCGCAGCCTCGACTCGGCCCTGCCCGTAACAGAGCGCCGCCAATGGATTCAGCCTGCGGTAACGGACGCCCATCCGCTGGTAGGCATAAGCCACGTCGACCACTTCGGCCGCCTGCCCGTAGTACCTCATCGCGTGTAGCGGGACCTGCTCGTCGGCCTCGAGGAGGTCGCCGGCGGCCGAGTACGCCGATTGGGCCGCGGGCCAGTCGCCCGACTGTTCGGCGAGCGCCGCGGTTACGAGCGTCTCTGCAAACGGCCTGACCCGCTCGACGGTCCGGTAAAAGTCGACCGCGTTGCCTATTACCACCCCGGCGACAAACGCCGCGGGGACTATAAGCCAGATCCGGGCGGGCGCGCCGGGTTCGGCGCCGGGATCCCTTGCGGCCAACGGCCCCGCCGCCACCCCCAGCAGGAACGGAAACAACGCCAGCGTCATGAACGGCTGCACAAGCGTGATCAGAAATACCGTCACGCCCAGCGCAAGAAACGCCACGCTGTGCGTTCGCAGTCGTTCGCTGTCGCTTTTCAGACCGCGGAGGTGCAACCGCAACGCCCGCCAGTACAACCACAGCAGCGCTGCCAAACCCGCCACGCCCGTCTCGACAAGCAATTTGAATGGGACGCTGTGGATCGTGATGCCGCCGACGCGCGGGCCGTAGGCCGATTTCGCAATCACGCCGTCGGATGCACCCGGCCCCGTGCCCGTGATCCAGTGGTCCGGAAGCAGCGCCACCCCCGCCTCGAACGCCGCGATCCGGGATTCAAACGAGCTGTCGCGCTCGCCGGCCAGTTTCGTTATTCGTTGCAGCACGCCCGCCGGCCCCATCAGCGCCATCAGCACCGCCACGGCGACCGCCGCTGATACTGCGAATCCCGTTGCGGCCCGCCGCGCGCCATGTCGCAACTCCAACAGGACAAATGCCGCCCCCAGGCCCAGTGCCAGTAACATCGAGCTGCGCGAAAGGGCGATGATTATGCCGGCGAGCGCGAGAAGCCCCGCTAAAAGGCCCGGCCATGCGCGCCCTTTCTTCCCAGCGACGAACAGGAACAACGCCAGGCAAAACGCCGCCAGCAACGGCAGCGCGCCCTGGTTGAAATCAGAACTGGCGGGCGCCATCCGGCTGGTCAGGTCGAACCAGGCCTCCTGCGTGGTCCACCGGCCCGTAATGCGCGTGGTGTCTACCAGCGTGGGAGTCGCCAATCCGAGCCTGCATGCAACGGCAAGCGCACCCACGCCCGCCGAAGAGGCTACGAACCCCGCAGAAACCAGCCTGGCGCGATCCGCGGAAGAAACCACGCCGGCCACCGCGCAGTAAATGAGGAAGTAGCTGGCGTAAACGCCAAGTTGGGCAAAGGACCCGGATCGGTCTTCCGAAGCCAGCGAAGCAAGCCCTATCACGCCGAGCAGAACCAGTATCGGCGCCTCGATGCCCGTCCTGGGCGCCCTCCGGCGCCGCTCGATCACCATCCGCGCCGCCACTACAAGCACCAGAACCGCGCCCGCCGCTTTGGTGACCGTCACTTCGAACGGCGGGATACGCTGGAACAGGTCCCACGGAAGCCCTACCGCCATGGCCAGCACGAGCGACAACTCGAAGTTGTCAAGGAGGCGCCTCGATGGCGTCGCCGGCGTGGAGCTAGTTGGATTCATTAGATTTCAGCAGCGCCACTTCCTTCACGTTAATGACGCCTTTGTTCTTGAGATACTGGAACACGATTTGGCGCGGCCGGCATGGCTTGTCGAAATTCAGGACCGTCACGAAATCCATGGATTCCGCATCTTGCGAGAACACCTTTGCAGAGAGCTTCTTCCCGCCAATCTGATCATACCGGGCCGGCTCGCCGGGGGCCGTATCTGCGCCCGTCTTCAGCGCCGCATTCAGGCAGTCCGCCGCCTTCACCCCGCACACCGGTTCACCGGCAACCGGCGCGCCGTCGTAGCCGGTCGCGGAGACGATCGCCAACGCCCGGTAGTTGACCTCGCCCGCCGCGGGCACGACGCTGGTTGAGGCGCCGTCGCCAATCCGGAACGCCGTGTTGAGCGGCACCACATCATTGCCAAACAGCCCGCGGAGTTTTGACGGATCGATTTTTGAGGGGAAGTTGGAAGTCCGGATGAACATTGGCGCGGTGTGCAGCACATATTCGGGCTCGGCCCCGTTCGACCGCAACGCCACCGTCAGCATCCCTCTCCCGGAGTACCAGCCACGGACATGGCTGAACGCGATCCGTTGGCGGCTGACGACGCCGATCTGCCAGCCGCTCGTGTCAATCGGGTAGACCTGTTCGAGCGTCGGCCCGCTGCCCGAAATCCGCAGAGACATGGACAGCTTGTCGCGCGGCACCTCGCGCGGGATCCAGTAAAGGTCGAACGTCAGGTTGTTTCCTTCGGCGTACGACAAGGGTTTGCCGGTCAGCCGCTTACCGCCGGCATCGAGGTCATATCCGAGCAGTTCCGCGGGTGCGGCCCGCCCGCCCGTGGCTGAGATCAGCGAATTCTGGTTGACGAGGTGGTCCGGCATGATCTGGTCGAGAAGGGCAGTCACATCGGGGGCAGGGGCCGCATCAGCGCTCGGCAACACACTGCTCGCGCAGATCAGCAGGACCGTTGCCGCCGCGGGTGAAAACTTGGAAATACGTGGCCACATCGCCTATTCTTAAACCCATATTGCCGCACGCTCTTACGAGGCGAGCGTGCGCAAACCAGAATAGTTGCTCTACTTATGACAATTCAAGAAGTTGCCCGCAGCGAATCGGGCCCGGAGGTTGCTCCTCCTTCTCGAAAAGGCCGGACCGGCCGGACGCTGTGGCACACGGCCATCTACATGGCCGGGCTGGTCACCAGCCGCGGGGCCATGTTGCTCCTCCTGCCGATCATCACCAGGATACTCGAAGCGGAATACACGCTCTATGACCTCTGCATGACGACCGTCCTGTTTTTGAACCCGTTCCTCAACCTGGGCCTCCAAAGCTCCGTCGTCAGATACTATTTCCATTACGACACCCGCGACGAGCAACGGCGGTTCTACAACACCAGCCTGATTTTCCTGCTGGCCATGTTCGTCCCGACGGTCGGCCTCCTGTTTTACTTCTCCGACGACCTTGCCGGGTTGCTGTTCAAGGAAGCCGAACTCGGCGACTTGTTCCGGCTCGCGGTGATCGTATCCGCCCTGACCGCATTGAGCCTGCAACCCCTCGCGCTCCTGCGGGCGCAGGAAAAGACATACATCTATTCGGCGCTGCAACTGGTGCGGGGCGTTGCGGGGCCCGGCACCATTTTTCTGCTTCTGGTCGTGTTCCGGGGCGGCATACGCGGCATCCTTTGGGGCGAGGTCATCGGCTTGACCATACTGACCGCCGCCGGCCTCGTCGTGACACGCCACTGGATTTATCCGGCCTTTGACTACAAAAAACTCAAGCCGCTGCTGGGGTTCGGCCTGCCGCTGCTGCCGGTCGGCGTGGGCGCCGCCCTGCTGACCGTCTCCGACCGGTACATCCTCCGGAGCCACCTTTCCCTGGAGGCGATGGCGCCGTACAGCCTGGGGTTCAAGGTGGGGATGGCGCTGAGCCTGCTGATCCAGGCGCTCCAGTTGTCGTGGCTGCCGTCGGCGCTGAACCTCGCGAAAACCGGCAGCCGCGGGTCGATCGCGAAAAGCGTGCTGGCGCTGCAGTTGCTCCTGTTCGGGATGGCCATGGCCACGGCCGCGCTCGCCCCGGAACTGGCCCGGTTTTTCGCACCCGGAAAGGTGTTTGCGGGGGCCCACTACGTGATCCCGTGGATCGCCTTCTCATTTGCGATGCACGGCGTCGTCACCCTGGTCGGTGCCGCGTTTGGCATCGCCAAACGCACCGTGTGGTCGTCGGTTGTATTTTGCACGGCGGGCGCCGTCAAAGTGGCGTTGTCGCTCCTGGTAATCCCGCGCTACGGGATTCAAGGGGCCGCCGTCACGACGTTCGCCTCGTTTGCGTTGGAACTTGGCCTCGCCTACTTCATCGCCCAGCGCGTATATCCCCTGCCGTTCGACCTCAGGCGGTTCTGGGGCACATACGCGTTATCGGCCGCGGGGTTCGTGGGGGTGTTGCTGACTTTTTCGCTGCCGCAGCCCTACTCGCTGGCCGTTCGCATCCTGTTGCTTTTCGGGTTCTGCGGGGCCTCGTACGCCTTCATCTTGACTCGATCCGACCGCCGGGCCGTCTGGGAAACCGCCGCCACCCGCTGGGCGACGATCCAAACGCGCCTGGCCCGCCAGCCCCAGGCCTAATCACCCGCCCCGGTCCCGTTCCAACGGCTCGAGGATCAACTCGCGCAGGTCGTCTTTGTACTTGTCCAGCGTGAAAGACCGCAGCACACGCGCTCGACCCTGCCGCCCCAGCCGTTCCCGCAGACCGGGGTCGCCCAACAGCTTATTCAGGGCGTCCGCGATCGCCTCGACGCTGCCCGTCTCGATCAGCAGGCCCGATTCGCCATCGGCCACCGCGTCCGGTATCCCGCCGTTGTTCGACCCGATCACCGGTTTCCCGCACGCGCCCGCTTCGATGTAGACGATGCCGAAACTCTCGATGTCGCCGATCGGTTTCTGGATGTACAGGCTGGGCAGAATAAACACGTCGCACGCATGGTAAAACGACACAATGTCCCGGTTCCCCACCAGCAGCACGTGATCCCCCACACCGTTCTCCGCCGCAAGCCGCTCGAGCTTCTCCTCGTCCGGACCCGTTCCCGCAACCACGTACACCGCGTCCGGAAACCGCCGGATCACCTCCGGCATTGCCTCGACCACCAGGTGCTGGCCTTTCCGATACGCGACCCGGCTCACCGTCAGGATCACCCGCTTGCCTTCGAGCCCTTCGCGCTTCTTGAACTCCTCCAAGTCGGGCGGCGTCGCGAACCGGGCCACGTCCACTTTCGGGTGGATCACCACAACCCGGTCTCTCGGCGCGCCCATCGCCGACAGCGTCTGTTTCCCCCACCTGCTGATGGCGATCACCCGGAACGCCCGCTTCAACACCGTCCGGTGCAGCCATGACGCCACCCGCGACCGCGGCCGAACAAGCTCGCTCCCGTACGTGTGCACCACGTACCGCACCCCCAGCAGCCACACCGCAAGGCCGATCAGGCCAATAGGGTACGGTTGCCCGAAATACACCAGCGCAGGCTTCTCCCGGACCGCCAGTTTCAGCGTCAGCGCGCCAAACCACGCCACCGAGAACAGCGTCCGCAGCGGGCTTTTCATGCTGTACCAGGCGCGCGTCACCCTGTATGGCCGGGCCGAGTCAAACTGCCGCGCGGCCGATTTGTCCGGCATGTCGTATGCCTCGTGCCAGGCATAGTTGACGCCCCACGGCGCCAGCACGTGGACGTCTTCCGCCGGCAGCGCGTCGCACACATCCTCGAGAATGCGGCTGACGCCCCCCACCACGGGCGGAAAGTCCGGCGCCACAACCAGTACGTTCCCCACCAGCCATCGCTCCCTTCCAGCCAAACGCTCCGGCCATGGTATGTGCCGTTGCGGAGCTTTTCAAGCAGCCGTTGGGACGCCCCCCGGCAGTTGTGGGGGGTGTCCCACAGTCGCCACAGTTGCAGTTATAAAACAGGGACACCCCCCACAACTGCCGGGGGGCGTCCCAACAATGTGGACTTCCACGCGTCCGGCATAGTAAGTTTGTTCGACTGGTTTGCAGTATGGAGAGTCTTTTTTTGAAAACGCCGTCCGGACGCAACGCGCTCGTCTTGTGCCTGATTCTGGCCGCCGCGCTCAGCCTCCCGGGCCTCTGGATGGGCTTGTTCATGGACGACTACTTTCAGACGGCCATCATCGAAAAGCTGGTGCCGTTTGGGAGCCTGTGGAGCCTTTTCGATTTCGCCCCGGGAAAACCCGACGTGCTCGAGCCGCGGATTTTTCAAGGCATTTTCCCGTGGTACACCCTGCCCGAAATGAAGGCCCGGTTTTTCCGCCCGCTGTCGTGCCTGCTGGCGGCGGCCGACCACGGGCTGTTCGGGCGCCACTACATTGCCTGGCACCTGCACTCGGTGTTGTGGTACATGCTGCTGATCGGCGCATACAGCCTTGTGGTGCGGCGCGCGCTGCCGGGCGCGGCGGGTGCGCTCGCTCTGGTCATATTCACGCTGGCGCCGTCCCACTGGTTTCCGGTGGTTTGGGTGGCGAATCGCAACGCGCTGGTGGCCGTAGTCCCCGCGATGCTGGGCATGTACATGCACATCCGGTGGCGCGAAGACGCCTACAAACCCGGCCTGCCGCTGTCGCTGCTGGGTTACGCCGCGGGCCTGCTTGGCGGAGAAGCGGCGCTGGGCGTGTTGGCGTACGTGGCCGCGTACGAGCTGTTCGCCGGGGAAGGCCCTTTACACAAGCGGCTCCGGGCACTCACGCCGGCGGCGCTGGTTGTCGCTGCCTACCTGGCGTTGTACAAATTCTACGGCTACGGCGCGTACGGGTCCGGCAGCTACCTCGATCCGCTCGACGAACCACTCAACTACGCGATCCAGGCGCCGGCGCGCCTCCTGATGCTCATTGCGGCCCAACTAGCCGGCTTATCGGCAGACCTCCTCGTTTTCGCCGAACGGTTGCGACCGGCCCATGTCGCGGCAGGCCTGATCACAGTGCTGGTTTTCTGCGCGGTGATCCGGCGCGCCTGGCCGGCCCTTGATTCGGCACAACGGCGCTCCTTGAAATGGATGGCGGGCGGCGCCCTCTTTTCCATGCTGCCCGTCGCGGCCACGTTTCCAACCAACCGCCTGCTGCTGGCCCCGTCGATCGGAGCGAGCGTAATTCTGGCGCTCGTCCTGACGTATTGGTGGCGCGAGCGGCGTGAGGGCCATGCGGGAAAATGGCTCACGGCGCTGGCGGCAGTCCTGATCCTGGTGCATTTCGTCGAGGCGCCCGCGATCTGGGTCGGCCAGTCGCTGGCGTTCACCTGGTTCGGCAAGCGGGTCGAGCGGGCCTGCCTCAATGCCGAGGTGTCCGGGCCGCTGCCGGCCGGCGGGCATCTTGTCCTGCTGCCGGGCTGCGATCCCGTCACAACCATCTACACGCCCATCATCCGCGCCGTCCTCGAAAAACGCCGGCTCTCCCCGGACGACTTCTGGCTCGTAACGTCTCAGGCGCCTTACGACCACCGCCTCACAACGACTGGCCCAAACCGTTTCGAAATCGAGGTGATCAACGGCAGCATGCTGGGCAGCGAATTCGAAAGGCTGTTCCGCGGCTCCAAACACGCCCTGCGCGTCGGTGAGCAGATTAAGCTCGATTACGTAACCGTAACGGTGCTCGAAGTGGGGAAAACCGGGCCGTCCAGAATCGAGTTCGAATTTGACCGCCCACTCAAAGACGAAAGCTTGTCGTTCATGGCATGGAAGGGAAGCCATGTCCGGAAGGTCGAGTTGCCACCTGTCGGCGAAAGCGCCGTCTTCCCCTGGAAACGTGGCCTGCTACGGCTCAGCCAGGATGTGGAGTGAATTGCCTCCCGCCGGGCAGTGTGCTTTAATCTCTGGTGAACACGGAGAAAGGATCTGGGGATGAAATCGGGCCTCGTTCTTGCCATTCTGCTGGCGCTGCCGATTTACGCCGCGGCCGAACGCGGCGGCGTGACGTTTGAACAGGGAGACGGCCGCGTCTCCATCCTGATCGCCGACAAGAACGTCGCTACATACGTCTACAACGATCCGGCCGTGATGCGGCCCTACCTCTGCCAGGTCAAAACGCCCGGCGGAATCCAAGTCACCAGGCTCCACCCGCCCGACCCCGTCGCCAACAAGCGCAACGACGATCACGAAACCATGCACCCGGGCCTCTGGCTGGCGTTCGGCGACCTCAACGGCGGCGACTACTGGCGAAACAAAACGGCCGTGCGCCACGTCCGGTTCGACGGTCCATTTACCGAAGGCTCCGTAGGGCGCTTCACCGTGGTCAACCGCTACGAGAACCCCGGCGGCGGGGAGCCCGTGTGCGAAGAGACCTGCACCTACTCGATTCACATCGCGCTGCAAGGCTACCTGATTACGGCCAAAAGTTCGTTCAGTTCCGAGAAAGATTTCTATTTCGGCGATCAGGAAGAGATGGGGTTTGGGATGCGCCTGAACACCCCGTTGACTGTCAAGTTTGGCTCGGGCGAGATCAGAAACAGCGAAGGCGGCGTCAACGAAAAAGGAACCTGGGGCAACCAGGCAAAATGGTGCTCTGCCGGCAGCGCGATCGACGGCCGGCGCGTCGGCATTATCCTCATGCCGGACCCGGCCAACTTCAGGCCCTCGTGGTTTCACTCCCGCGACTACGGCCTTGTTGTTGCCAATCCGTTCGGCAAGAAAAGCATGACGGCGCCGGATGACGACGCCGTGCAACCCGACCGCAGCCACACGCGGCATTTGGGTTTTGGCGTGTTTGTGTTCGACCTCCCGCAGGATCAACAACCGGACTACAACCAAGCCTACGCAGTCTATCTGGCCGCCCTGGAGGCTCATGGTCGCTGAATCGGAACCGATTGGCATCGTAGGGCTCGGCCTGGTGGGCCGGGCCGTCGCGCGCCGCCTGCTTGCCGCCGGCTACCCCGTGTTCGGGTACGACATCGACGAGACCGCGTGTGCCGCGGCCCGCGAAACCGGCGTCGATGTCTTGCCGGACGCCCAGGCCGTCGCCCGCCAGGCAAAAACGATCCTGTTGAGCCTGCTGACGTCGGAAAACCGGCGGGAGTTGATGTGGGGCAAGCAGGCCATGGCCGACGCGCTCCAGCCCGGCGCCCTTATACTCGACGCCATAACAGGGCGCCCCGAAGACATCGAAGAAGACGCGCAGCGCCTCGCCAAGGAGGGCGTGAAACTGGTGGACGTGTGCCTGTCCGGGTCAAGCCAGGTAATTGGCGATGGCCACGCGCTCGCTTTAATCGGCGACAAGGAGGAAGACGCGGATTACGCCAACCTGCTCGAGGTTTTCTCGAAGGCGCAGTACTATTTCGGCGCGCCGGGCCAAGGCAACCGAGTCAAGCTGATCGTAAACCTGGTGTTTGGGCTGAACCGGCTCGTGCTGGCCGAAGCGCTGGGTCTCGCCGAGCACGCGGGGTTTGATCTCGGCGATATCCTCGAGGTGCTCAGAGCCGGCGACACCTACAGCACCGTCATGGACGCAAAAGGCCCCAAAATGGTGTCGGGCATCTATGAGCCGCCCGTCGCCCGCCTGGCCCAGCATGCCAAGGACGTCCACCTGATCCTCGAGTTTGCCCGGCAGGTCGGCGCGGCGGTCCCCGTGTCCGAGACGCACGCCAACCTCATCGACGCCCTCGTCCGCGACGGCTGGGGCGACTTCGACAACGCCGCCGTTTTCGAGGCGTACCGACTGTGACCGGCGCGCGCGCGTTTGTAAGCTGGCAGCGGGAAAAATACAGTTCCCGCGGCGCAAAACTGGCCGAGTCGCTCGGCGCCCACTCGCTGGGGAAGCCGTTTGTCGCCACCGGCAACGAAGTTGTGGTCGCCAATTTTGATGGCTATTGCCTTTTTACCGACCATTCCCCCGAAGATATCGCGGCAAAGGTTGTTGAAGCGCACCGTCGGCGGGACGAGTTTGTGCCGAAAATGGCCCAATACATCGAGCAGGACAAGGCGCGGTGGCAGCGGGATGTTGCGGAGGTCGACTCGCTGTTAACCTCGGGCTGACAACGCTTTGCCGCGCTACCAATAGATGCCTGCGTTGTTTTGCTATACTGTTCGCGCCGTCGTTTTTTTGCGCGGCAGTTGTTGCACCCGTAAGAGGCGCTCAGGTCTATGTCCACCACAGATACTCCGGCCAGCCCGGTCCCGCCACCCGCGGAACCGGCCGCTGAGGCCGACCAGATCAGCCGGCTGTCGGACGACCAGTCGGAAATCTGGTGGGCGGGCGTGTTTGGCCGTCGGCGCAGCCGGTTTTTCCTGATGACGATGCAGGTCTTCGGCACGTGCGCCGTCTCGGTTGTGGCGGTGCTGATTTCCTATCTCATGCTCAATCACTGGCCGGAGTCCATGAGGCCGGTGCGGTGGACGTTGCTGTCGCTGGCCCCGCTGGTGGCGCGGGTGCCGTTTGCGCCGGAGTTCCGGGAGCATCTGCCGATGCTGGTGCTGGCGCCGCTGGTAAACGCGTTTGTGTTCCAGTGGCAGGGGCTGTACCGTAGCGACTACAGCAACATTATCCCGTTCGGGTCGTCCACGCGCATCATCAAAGGGTTGATCCTGGCCACGCTGATGCTGGGGGGCCTCGTGGTCGCTTACTCGTACTCGCAGTACGGCCCGTCGTCGCCTCTGCCCCTGATGTTGATGGCGTATTACATGTTCTTGACGCTGTGGGGCCTGATCCTGTTTCACTCGGGCGTGCTGACGTTCGTGCTGGTGCTGCAGGCGTTTGGCCTCAACCGCACCCGCGTCGCCCTCATCCAGAATTTCTCCGCGCCGCCTGAACTGATCCGATCGCTGGCCGCACCATCCTCCCAATACCAACTGGTCGGCATGGCCACGCTGAAAAACCCGCCGCCTCCCGCCGCAAGTCAGCCTGGAGTCGAATGCCTGGGTAGCGTCGACACGCTCGACGAGATCATCAACGAGCATGAACTCGACGAAATCATCTTGGCCATGGACCCCGCCACCCTCTCCGCCGAACAGCGCGCCGACATCGCACAGACCTGCTGGCGGCTCGGCGTGGACCTCAAAATGGTGACGCCGTTCTACCCGTTTTTCCACACCAGCGCGCGGCCGCTGTACATCGGCGACGTATCGGTGCTCCAAGTCGAGAAGATCGGCCTGTACGCGCGGTGGCCGCAAGTCTCCAAACGGTGCATGGACGTGGCCGTCTCCCTGATCGCCCTCATTGTCGCCGGCCCGGTCATCCTGCTGGCAATGCTCCTCATCAAGCTCGATTCGGCCGGGCCCGTCTTTTTCGTGCAAAAACGCGTCGGCCTCAACGGCAGGTCGTTTCGCATGCTGAAACTCCGGTCGATGTACACCGACGCCGATCCCAAAATCCACCAGCAGTACCTCCAGCAACTCATCAAGCTGGGGACGGCCACCGAAGTCGGCGCGGACGGCAAACCCGTCTACAAGCTGGTCAACGACCCGCGCGTCACGCGCGTCGGCAAGTTCATCCGCAAAACCAGCATCGACGAGTTGCCCCAGTTTATTAACGTTCTGGGCGGCGAGATGTCGATGGTCGGGCCGCGGCCGCCGCTGAAATACGAGGTGGACGAATACGAAGACTGGCATTACAAGCGGCTCAACATCCGGCCGGGCATCACGGGCCTGTGGCAGGTCAGCGGCCGCAGCCGCCTTACCTACGAGCAAATGATTCAGCTTGATATAGCCTATATCGAGAACTGGTCGCTCTGGACCGACATCAAGATCCTCCTGAAGACGATCCCGGTCGTGCTCAAGCTGGGGCAGTCCTACTGATGGGCGAACGACGCAAATACATCATCTTCAACGCGGGCGCCTGGCTGGCGATGCTGGTCGCGGGTCTGTTCGTGCTGGTGCTGTTGCGCGAGTTTGGGACCAGGCTGACCGCGCAACACGAGGCCCGCGCGCTCTTGGCCAAGGCCCGCACCCAGGTGCGCGCCGGAAATACCAGCGACGCCCAGCGAAGCGCCGTCAACGCGCTTGCCGTTTCGCCCTCCGTGGCCCCGGATGTTATGAAATGGTTCGGCGGCTACCTGCTGGGCATGCCCGTGCTGGACGAGCGGCTCCGGCAGGTCCTTACAACCGCACCCCGTCCCGATACCGTGTTGGCCCAATATGAACTGCTTGCCGGCCGCCCCGAGCAGGCGTTGGAGCCGCTTCGCCGCTATGAAAAAACCGGCGGAAAACAGCCCGCACCTTACCTCTGGCTGGGGCGGTTGTATGCCGACGGTGGCGACTTCGCGTCGGCAAAAAAAGCCTACGCCGCGTACTGGAAGTTGTCGAGAAGCGCCTACGGCATCGGCCCAATCGAATGCATCGGCAAGAACGCCAATTCGGGCCCGCCGCTCGACAAGGCCTGGAAAATGTTCCGAATGGGCCTGTGGGACAACGTCACGTTTGTAATACCCCCCAGCGTCTCCCAGCCCGACCGCCTGTTCTACGAGGCCCTCAGCCGCGACCTCAACGGCGAGACAGCCGCCGCCATCGAACTATACGCCCAACTCCTCAATGAGCGCCCGACTCACCTCCCCGCTCTCAAACGCCTGCAATTTTTGTACCTGCAGTCGGAGGCGAAATAGGCCCGGCGCTATTTCAAATACCGTTCCGCCGACTTCGCTTCTTCTTCATTGGTGTCACCAGCAGCCTCCTGCCATCGGCGCGCCGCTTCGCGCACAGACTCGCCAAGCCCCTGTTTCTTGAGCGCCTCGCATAACTGCCGGTGCGACGGCCAGTCTCTCGGATTGATTGCCAGAGCCCCCTCGAAAGCTTCCGCCGCTTCGCTCCACCGCTCAAGTTCCATCAGCGTCTCGCCATATCGCCGATAGCACCAGACCCGCTGCTGCGGGTCGTCAAACTCGGCGTGGAGCGCGTCCGCAAAGACTTTCGCCGCGGCTTCCGGCTGCCCGCTGTCTGCCAGCGATTTCGCCCGCGCCGCCACCACCTCGCCCACCTGGGCGCTCAGGCCGTCGACAAACCCGCCCCCGTGACGGGCGAAAACATATACAGACGCGGCAAACAGTACCGTCAAGATGGCCGCCACCAACAAGGACAGCCGGCGAACCCGCCGGAACCGGCCATAATCCATTCCCCCGATCAGCCCGGCGTCTTGCGTCATGTGGCCTCCATGATCTCCTTGGGATTGCGCACATGGGCGATCGCTTCGTCGTACGAGATCAAGCCCTCCATGTAGAGGTTCTTGACGCACCTGTCCATGGTGATCATCCCGTCCTTCGTATTGGTTTCGAGGATGCTGTACAACTGGTGCGTTTTCCCCTCGCGGATCAGGTTCGCCGTAGCGGTCGTGTTCTTCAGCAATTCATACGCCAGCAGCCGCCCTTTCCCGTCCTCCCTCGGCAGCAGCCGCTGCGACAGGATGGCGAGCAGCGACATCGACAACTGGAACCGGATTTGCTGCTGCTGGTCGCCGGGAAACACGTCGATGATCCGGTCGACGGTCTGGATTGCGTCGTTGGTGTGGAGCGTGGCCAGGACGAGATGGCCGGTTTCGGCCGCACGCAGCGCGGCCTGGATGGTTTCGAGGTCGCGCATCTCGCCGATCAGAATGACGTCGGGCGTCTGTCGCAGAACGTATTTCAGCGCGTTGGCAAAACTGAGGGTGTCCCCGCCGATTTCCCGCTGGTCGATGATGCTGTGCTTATGGTAATGGACGTACTCGATGGGATCTTCGACCGTGATGACGTGGCAGGCCCGCTTGCTGTTCACAACATCAATTATGGACGCGAGCGTGGTGGTTTTTCCGTGGCCCGTCGGCCCCGTCACGAGCACCAGGCCCTGCTTCGCCATCGCCAGTTTCTCGATGTACTCGGGAAGGCCCAACTCTTTGAGCGACGGGATGGTTTCGGGGATCGGGCGCAACGCCGCCGTAACCGCCTCTTTTTGCAGATATACGTTGACACGGAACCGGTGCTTCCGGCCTACGGCAAGCGAGAAATCGAGTTCCTTGTCCTCTTCAAACCGTGCGCGCTGTTCCTTTGTGAGAAAGCTGTAGATCAGCTGCTGGGCCTGTTCGGGCGTAAGCGAGTCGTTCGGCGTCCGGAACAGTTCGCCGTTCACCCTCAGCATCGGCGGCGCACCCGCCGTGATCAGCAGGTCCGACGCTTTTTCCTTGGCCACGAGTTCCAGAAGCGGTTTGATTTCCATACGGCTCCCTTCCACCAGTTCAATCGGCCACCTCGAAAATCAAGTTCCGTAAAAGAATACAGCACACCCCGCCCCGGCGCAACCGCGACGCCTATTCTTATAGGCGCTTACTCGATCACGCGGACCTCTTCGTGTAAATCCATGCCGAACTGTTCGCGCACCCGCGCTTTACACAGGTTGATCAGGTAGAGTATGTCCTGAAACGTCGCCCCGTTGTCGTTCATGATGAAGTTGGCGTGTATTTCGCTGATCACCGCCCCCCCACGCCGCGCCCCTTTCAGCCCGCACACCTCGATCAGCCGCCCCGCGTGATCGCCCGGCGGGTTTTTGAACACGCTCCCGCAACAATGCCCCTGCGGCTGTTTCTCCCGCCGGCGCTGGATATAGTGGTCGTAGATGGCCCGCTGATCTTTGTCCGACCGGGTAAACTTGAATGTGCCCCGCAGGATCAGGTCGTCCCCGCCGCAGAACGACTGCTGGCGGTAGCCGCACTGCGTTTTATCCACCGCCACCGTTTTCACCCCGTCCCGCGTCACTAAATCGGCCGATTCGAGAAAATCGCACGTCGCACCGTTCACGGTGCCCGCGTTCATAAACATCGCGCCGCCCACCGACCCCGGGATCCCCGCCCACGCGCCCGTCCCTTCATAGTTGTTCGGCAAGACCACGTCGCACACCAGCCGGTCCAATTCCAACCCCGACTCGACCACGTACCTGTCCCCGCCCAATGCGGCCAGGTTGTCGAGGTGTTCCGTCATCAGCACGATCCCCGGAAACCCCGCGTCCGAGATCAGAACGTTGCTGCCCTTGCCAAGGACCAGCCGCCTCCCCGGTTGCGACACCATCCACCGGTACGCGGGCACGGCCTCATCCGCCGACCGCGGAAACAGCGCAAGACGCGCCGGACCACCCACCCTGTACCACGTCGCCGGCCCGAGCACGTAATTCTCCACCGCAAAATCAAATGGCGCGTTCATTTCGCTCCTGTACACCCTGTCTGGACAGAATACCAAACAAACCGTTTATCATAAAACACTGGTCCGTGTTCGTCCGTGCGCCTGTCTGTCCAAGTTGAATCCTCGTCCGCATAGTGGCAAAGTGCTTCCTGGGCGCGTCTTGGCGCGCCAAAGGAGGCCCTATGAAAAACCACCAACTCTCCCGCCGCCATTTCCTCAACCTTACGGCGGCCGGCATTTTGGGCAGTTTCGCGCTTACCCGAGACCTCCGCGCCGCCCAAACCGCCCCCACCAGGCTCGGGCTTACCCACGGCGACTCGCGCGCCGACAACGTGTATCAGGCGCTAAAACGTATCGAGCCGGAAATCCGGCAGGCCCTGGCTTCAAAAAAGCGTATCCTGATCAAGCCGAACATGGTGGTCGTTCATCGGCAGTTGTGCGCGACCCACGCCGAATGTATGGAAGGCATCCTCGAATTCTTCTCGGGCCTCACAAAAGACGAAATCGCCGTCGCGGAAACCCCCGCGAACGGCCCCGCCATGACGGGCTACGACAACTATGGCTATTTGCGCCTCAAGGACAAGTACAACGTGAAGTTGCTCGACCTGGACGAGCAGCCGTTCGAGTTCGACTACCTCACCAACGAGCGGTACCGCCCGCAGCGCATCCGGTTTTCCACGTTTCTTACGGAACCGGACGTGTTTCTCGTTTCGACAGCGCCTATGAAGACGCACGACAGGGCCGTCGTTACGCTCGGGCTCAAAAACATCGTTGTCGGCTCGCTCCTGAAAGACCAGGGGTTCACCTGGGGACCGGACAGCAAGGGGTCGTCAGACAAGGCCATCGTTCACGGTGGCGGCGACAACCAGGGAATCCATTTCAACATGTTCAGGCTGGCGCGGCGCGTGACGCCCCACCTCTCGGTACTCGATGGGTACGAGGCCATGGAAGGGGACGGACCTGTGAACGGCACGCCCGTCGACCACAAGATCGCACTCGCCAGCACCGACTGGCTCGCCGCCGACACCACCGCCGCGCGGCTCATGGGGTTCGACCACAACAAGATCGGCTACATGGTGTTCGCCGAACAGGCGGGGATGGGCCAGGCGGACCCCGCCAAGATCGAGGTGCTCGGACCAACCGTCGCCGAACTGACGCACCAGTACAAGCCCCACCAGAAAGTCCAGGATCAGTATAAATGGATGGACTGATTGCGGATTTCGGATTGCGGATCTACAGGGATACGCTACAGTTTTCGCTGGACGGCTTTCCGGCCGTTGGGCGCGGGTGTGAACATATCGTCCGGGGTAAGCTTGAGTGTTTTCGCCGTTTCGACTGACCAATCGAGCAGGCCCATTTTGGGGTACCGGCCGTTTGAGCCGAAACAGAACTTCAGGCCGGCGGATTTCGCCGCATCGAGGAATCGCATCCCGGGCAGTTTAAAGCTTGAACTGATCTCGATGGCCACGCGCTGCTTGACGGCCGTATCGATTACGCGCGCGATCCGCTGATCCGTCCACCATTTGTCGTACTCGGCGGCCATCGAGCCCGGCAGCCAGGATACGTTCACCAGGATGTCGATCGGCTCGTTCTCGAGGATCTGGACGTGCCAGTCCACGTATCGGTCCATGAACTGATCCGGCGTCCCGTAATCCGCCCCGGCTTCCCACAGTTTCATTCTGCGCCCGTCCTTGCCGGGGAACGTCATGGTGTCGGTTATGACATAATCGAGTTTCGCCAGGGCCTCTTTGGAAAAGCAGCCCATCCAGTCCGTCCACTCCGCCTGGACGCCTCGATACACGCCCTTCCCGTCGAGCATGGCCAGATACGCCTCGAGTTCGGCGTCGTTGCTGAGCACGGTCGGATAAACGTTCTCCTTGGTGCCGGCGTGCTCGACAATGCCGAACTTCACGCCCCGCTCCTTCGACAGTTCGAGCACCTTGTCGATCGTGCTGTTGTCCAGGTGGACGTGGTAGTCCACAAGCGGAAACGGCGGCAAATCTTCCGCGAAACCTTTTCCGCCCGTCAAAACACCGAGTGTTGCCGCGCTGGTCTTGATAAACTTGCGTCGCGATAACAGCATTTTCAGGTTCCTTTTCTGCCATTTGGAGCGGCGGCCATTGTATCTCTTATTTGCGCCGTGGAAAGGAGCGTGAGATCCATTGAACAAACCGGCAAAGGCAACTAAAATCACACTCGAGGCGCCCGTGGCGGTAACGGGCGATTTTGTACGGGGATTTTGTTATGGCCATCTCGACTCGGCGCGACTTTTTGAAACTCTCTATGTTCAGTTCCTGCGGCGTGCTGTTGGGCGCGTGCGCGCACTCCGGGAACCGAACAACACCCGTGAAGGCGGCGCAGCGCCCAAATATCGTCTTGATTCTGGCCGACGACATGGGATATGGCGACCCGGGATGCTACAACCCGGAGTCGAAAACGCCCACACCGAATATCGACCGACTGGCCGGGCAGGGTGTGCAGTTCACGGATGCGCATTCCGCCGGGCCGTGGTGCGTCCCGTCGCGTTACGGTCTGATGACGGGCAGATATCCGTTCCGCACCAAGCTGGACCTGCAACACAGCCTCATCGAACCCGACCGAACAACCATCGCCTCTTTGCTGAAGGAGAACGGATACCGCACGGCGTGCATCGGCAAATGGCATCTGGGGTTCGAGGGTGGCGCCGAGAAGATCGATTTCAACAAGCCCATGCGGGGCGGGCCCGTCGATCACGGGTTCGATTATTTCTTTGGGATGCACGCCTCGCTGGACATCCCGCCGTATTACTACATCGAAAACGACCGGTGCGTCGCCGCGCCGACGGGGCATATCGCGGCCAGCCACAGCCCCGACCTCACGCCCATCCAGGGCGCGTTTTGGCGTGAAGGGGCGATTGCGCCCGGGTTCAAACACGACGAGGTGCTGCCCATGTTCACGCAGAAGGCCGTCGACTTCATCCGGAACCATGTAGCGGCGCATGGCGATGAGCCGTTTTTCACCTACCTGGCCTTGGCGGCTCCCCATACGCCGTGGCTGCCCACGGGGCGATTCAAGGGCGTCAGCAGCGCAGACGGCTACGGGGATTTTGTGGCGCAGGTGGACGCGGCGGTCGCCACGGTGCTCGAGACGCTCGAGGTTTTGGGCGCGGCGGAAAACACCCTTGTCCTATTCAGCAGCGACAATGGGCCCGTCTGGTTCAAAACGGACGTCGAGCGGTTCGGCCATCGTTCCACGTACTGCCTGCGGGGCATGAAATCGGACGCCTACGAAGGCGCCCACCGCATGCCGTTTATCGCGCGCTGGCCGGGCCGCATCAAGGCGGGGGCCGTTTCGGCCGAGACGATCTGTTTCACGGACATGCTGGCGACGTTCGCGGCGCTCGTTGGCGCGGATCTGCCCGAGAATGCCGGTGAAGACAGCTACAACGTGTTGCCGGCACTCGTCGGCGCCCGATATGACAGCCCAATACGCCAGGGTCTGGTGGTGGACTCATCGATACGCAAAGGCGACTGGAAATTCATATTCGGCGACGGCGAGGGTGGGTTGAGCCGCCGGTACAGTGGCAACGAGCCGCGCAAACCGCGCGACATACCGGGGGAACTCTTCAATCTCCGGGAAGACATCGGCGAAACCAACAACTTGTACGATCAGAACCCCGCGATCGTGGCAGAGTTGACGGCCCTCATGGAAACGTACCGCAGGCAGGGGCGCAGCGTCCCGCGGTAGAGCCGCTGGTTTACGCCGAGCATTGCGGATCCGCGATGCACCCTTCCAGCGGGTCGCAGTTTGAAGGCATGCCGTAGCCTTTGCGCCGCAACGTGTATGCCCACGCGGATTGTACGGCGCACAGGAACGCGTCCAGCGTGTCGCCCGTCGGGTCCTGCACCAACTCTTGTTTCAACAAGCCGCACGAGCACGAAAACCCATAATACGCGCTGAACTCCCGCGACTCCACCGCCGCAACCAGCTTTTCCCGCGCCGACAGCCGTTCAGGTGTTTGTTTTTTCCGGCTCTCGCTCTTGTATGGCGTGCGGCCAATCCATCTGCGCGCCAGCACGCCCGGATACGCCTCAACCGCCACCCGACCCGACTCGTTCGGCCTGCACGGAACCACGCAGACGCCGCTGCGCAACAGCCGCGGCGCAAGTTCGTAAAACATCTTCCCCACCGGCGTGTAGTCCAGCATCATCGGGCTACATGCGCCCGCGCGCCTGTCCGCCGACCGGAACAGGAACTTCTCACCAGCCGGCCGTCCGGCCCAGTACGTTCTCAGCGTGAGTTCAAACGCCTGCCGCGTCATCCGCCCCACGCGCTCGACATAGCCTTCCCAATGACGCGGCCACCCCAGGTCTTCTACCAGTTTTCTCGGTTGCCCAAACGGAAAATCAAGGCCTGCCACCCACCGGCTTCTCGTTTCCAACAGGCACTCAAACTCCGCGAAAGAAACCAACCGGTCCACCCGCCGAAGGCGCAGCATCCTTTCAGCAAGTTCGCATTCCACGCAGGCAATCCGTTTTCGGTTGGATGGAGCGCTGCTGAGGTCAAAGCCGAGAATGTGCATCGATTCCTTCTGCTTCATATTACGCAAGTTGATCCGTTAGGATAAGGTGCTCGTAAACACAGGAGTTAAAACCTTATGCCTGCCAAGCGGTTCGGGCTCTTCATAATCATATCACTCTTGATTCTGATCAGCGCGGGCCTTCGCCTGTGGCGCCTGGGCGGCGAAGCCGTCTACTGTGACGAAATGGCGAGCCTGCAGCATATTCATGCGCCGTCTCTGATGGAGTTCCTCCGCCTTGAGCGCCGGTCGGACCCGCCCATGAGCCCGGTCTATTTCATACTGGAATACTGCTGGGGCCGGGTGGTCGGCGGATCTTTTTACGGGACCCGGCTGCTGTCGTTGGCGTTCGGCCTGGCGTCCATACCGTTGCTGTTTTGGCTCACGCGCATGCTATATGGTACCTTCGGCGGTCTGGTTGCAGCCGGATGCCTGGGTCTCTCGGTCGGCCACATCTATTTCTCCCAGGAGGTCAGACCGTACGCCCTTATTCTTTTTCTTGCACTCGTGTCGAACATCTCGCTCTGGAAGGCGCTCGGTGGGGCGAAGCCCCGCTGGTGGGTGCTCAATTTTGCGGCGAACGCCTGTCTTCTGTTCACCCACCTGTTTACGGTCCTGTTTGTGTTCAGCCAGTTTGTTTACCTGTTTTTCCACGGGCTGTCCAAGAAAAGACGTCGTCCTTTTCTGCTGTGGAGCGTATCGCACCTCCCGCTGGCGGTTCCATATGTTCTGTGGTACCTGTCAATCGAGAAGGATCAACTTGAGCTCGCCGCCCTATGGCGCCACCAGATCGTCCACAGTTACCTCGAGCCGCTTGGCGACCTTCTCCTTTTTGCGGGGGCCGGGGTCCCAACCTTCCGCGACCTGCCGCTCGCGGGCGGCATCAACATCGGCGGAATTGCGTGGAGGCTGTTTTTGGCGGCCCTGATGCTGAACGCCGCCTTGACGTTTCACCACTGGCGCCGGAATAGGAAGGGCCCGGCAGCGGCTTTTGTTTTTCTGGCCACGCTCCTGGCGGTTCCGTCGGCGACACTTTTCCTTGTTTCGGCGCTGCTATATACGTGCCACTCGTGCCGCTATGTCATCTTTGGGATGATACCTTTTCTGGCGCTGGTCGGTGGCTCAGTTGCGATGGCGCCGGGCCGCCCGGCGAAGGGGCTCCTGGCGGCGGTGCTGTGTTGTTTCTATCTGGCAAACCTCTATGCCCACCCCAAGCCGTGGCGTCCTGACATCGCGGCAGCCGCCGAGTCCATTGACAGCCGCCTCGACGCCCGCGCCGGCCGCATGATCGTCCTTCACGGCGCCGACGCCCCGACCCTCGCGTTCAACGGCCACCCGCGCCTGGCCGGGCTCGAGACCCGGTGCGTGAACCTTATCAAAGACATTCCGGGAATCATTCCCGTCTCCGACCCGGCGGCTCCGCCGACGTGGATGGTGATCTTTCTCCACCAGTTGCAGCCGCCCGCTCTTGTGCCGGTCGAACAAGACCTGGAGCGGAAAGGGTGGCGTTTTACGCGCAAGATGTTTGGCTACACAAACCCCATCTACGTATACGAGCTTCAATGCGATCGTGGACCTCAATCGGTTTCCACACTGTAGAGCACGCCGGCGCTGGTTTCTATCGCCTCTGGCAGGTTGAGGTGGCGTATAAGGCCGACTTCGCTGAAGTCGGCCCGTTCCGCTCAAGGTTACCCGATTACGCGCACCTCCGATCACCACGCTGGCCCAAACTCACAGTGCCGTCCCCTCACCTCGCAACGACCCAAGGCTGCCGCCTCGACCGTTGATTTCCTGTCCCCGCTTCTCGCGGCCTATATAATGGCGACAAAGCCTTGTTCAACAGCCCCGGCGTCCGTTTTTCAACTTACTCGACCGCGTAAAGCGCGTCGGCTTGCGTCGCCAGCACCTTGCGGAGATTTAAATGCAGATTCCCGGGCGCTACCACGTAACGGAACGAGTACTTATCCGCCGCGATGCGCCACGCCTCGGTTGGTCTCTCCTCCCACACGCGCTCCCAATCGGCCTCCTCCCTATCCGTCAGACGAATTCCGTACACGTCCTCGTACAGCTTGCTCACCGACGGCCCAATCGACGGCAGGTAGGTAATCATGTATGGCAGAGCCATGTCGGTGATGACGGGGTGGTTGGTTTTTGCCTGCAATAGCAACTGTTTGGGCGGGCCAACCAGCATGACATCGTTTTCACCACGTGCTTCCAGGTAAGATTGGACACTTCGCTCGAACCCGCCCACCGGCAGCACCTGCCGCTGCATCAGTTGCTGGTAGAGGAACACAGCGCCGGCCGCCAGGATGATGATGGCCGCGGCGCGAGTCAACTGTCGTTCGCGAAGCACGTAATGTTGGCCGCGCAACGTCATCACCAACCCCAGCACAGCCCCAAGCGCCAGCATGGCCGCCCCATACTGGTGAAACGGCGCAACCACAACCGATGCGGCGAGCATCGCGCCAAACGCATTCATGGGCTTGCCAAACGCGTCCACGCACGCGCGGAAAAGTGCCGCGCCCGCCAGCAGAAACACCAGCCCCGCGCTCGGCGCCAGATATCTCGCGTACATCCCTGCCGGCCACGCCGCGCGCGTATACGGAACCGCTACGGCCACCGCGAGCACCGCCAGCGCCACAAGCCCACCCCGTTTCTCCCGGCCCAGCACGCCGCAGCACGTCGCCACCAGCAGCGGCGGCGCGTGGTTCAACAGCCTGTACGGCATCCACTGCAGCAGCGCCCGCGGCGTCTCCGGTCCCATCAGCGCGTGCACCGCCATCGTCCCCCAAACCAGCCCGCCGATCGCGGCCGCGTACACGAAAATAACCGCCCACGCCGGATCAATTTGTCCTTCCGCTCCACGCCGCTTCCACCCGTCGTACGCCATCAGGCCCGAGACCGCCAGCAGTAACGTCAGCCCAACCTGCCCGTTCACCGGCGGCCACGACCTGTGAATGTCGTGATACGCCACGAACCGTTGCCAGATCTGGTCGACGTCGCCCGTGGCCGCGTACGCGCCCGCCGCCGCGGCCGGCACAACGAATGGCCGTTGCACCACCCAAAACACCGCGCAGAGCGCCACACCAATACCAAAGAAGCCCACGCCCCTCGCCAACTCCCGCCAACGTCCTGTTATAGCCAGCCACAAGCCCGCCGCGCCCCCCAGCGCCAGCGCCGCCGGCGCCTGCCCGATATGGATGCACGGCATCAGCCCCAGCAGCAAATAGCCCGCCCCCCACCTGCTCGACACGAAACAAAAAACCGTCATCAGCGCCCACCCCGTTCCCACATGGCCATTCGAGAACATGTCCGGCCAGACAAACTGCGGGTACGTGCTCCGCAGCTCCAAATGCGCGCCCGCCAGCACAAGCAACGCCGCCGCGTGCCCGTACAGCGCCCGCCCCGACAACCGCGCGCCCAGCAGGTACGCCGGGAGCACCGTGGCGCCGATGAACAGCACGTTGCGAAAGGCGTTGACAACCAGCGCGCTGCCCGTCGCCCAGAGAAGCGCCGCGCTCCCGTACACCTGAAGGCTGTACGCGTTGCGCACGTACGGCAGAAGCGGATGGCCTTCCGGATGCCTCACCAGCCCGAGAATCACCTGGGCGAACTCGTAGGTTTCGTCCCACCGGACGCCCCGCGCCGCAACCACCGCCCCGCAAAACGCCACCCACGCCAACCCGCCCGCAAAAACGGTTCGTCGCGCCTCCCGTCCGGTCATTTTGCCGCGCCCGCCGCGGGTTTGCGCCCAACCAGCAGCATCTGCGCTCCCAACAACCAATGCGCGGGCGGAAAAAGCAGGTAGAGGCGCACCAGGCAGCGCCACTTCGGGTAGCGGCTTTTGGTTGTGTACGGCAGGAAGCGGGCCCGCACCTCTTGCATCTCAAACCCCGAAACGCGCAGCGCCTCCGCCATCCCTTTCTCCGTAAGCGGCAGCAGGTGGTCGGCGAAATCGTAAAACTTCTCCTTGACGGCTGCGATGTTGGGCTGCATCACGATGATCTTGCCACCAGGCGCGAGCACCCGCAGGGATTCCGCCAGGCAGCGGAAAAGGGTGTCGCGGTCGGGCAGGTGCTCGAACACGTTGCTGGCCATGATCCTGTCCAGCGAGTTGTCCGAAAACTGGCGCAGGCCGGTCTCGAAATCGCCAACTACGCAATTCACGTCCGGGCGCGCATACCGCGGCAACTCGGGGTTTTTGTCGATGGCGTGCTTTTCCCGTGCGCCGATGCTGTTGATGAATTCGCAATAACCCGCGCCGAGGTCCAAGGTGCGGGCGTCCGGCGGAAAGTACCGCGGCCACCAATGGCGGCACAGCACCTGCCAAAGCTCGAGCCGGTGGCCCATTTCGTTTTCGGTAAACCGTTCGGCGTAGATGCTGTCCGGGATTGCCAACTTGTTCTCCTGATTTTGGGTCCTATAGGACGTATAGGACCTATAGGACGTATATTACCTTCTTTTTCTTGGCCCGCGGTGTCGCTGGTGGGGCCGTTTTCGGTGCGAGGTGTTCCGTCCGCTGTCGTCTTCCTCGACGATTTCCGCTGGTTTTGGCGGCGTCTTCACGTATCTCGCCAGCTTGTCCTGCGTCGAATTGTAACTCTCGCACCGGGGACACATCGACACCTGTTCCGCCCCCTCATCCAGGTAGATGTACCCGCAAAACACGCACCGCCACAAAAACTGTTTTTCGAGCACGCGGTACGACCGGCGAACCGTCACTTCCGAGTATATCCAAATCGAGAGCGCCAGAAGCCCGATTATCGCGCTGTACAGGATAAGCGCGGCCGTCAGCGATATCTGGATCATCTGAAGCCCGTTCCCAGCAGACCCGGCTCAGTTCCCGCGGCATCGGGCGCGGATTCCGGCGCGACCAGCAGCGTCCCGCGCTGCTCCCGATCCCCTTCTCTCAGCGGCGCGAACCTGTACTTCAGCAGCGCCGTCCCGATTGCGGAAGAAAGTCCTTTTTCGTCGTCGACGGGTATCTGGATCTCGATCACCTTCCCTTGCGGATCGACCGTGAACGCCAGCGCGATCGGCCCCGCCACCTCGACCGCGTCCACGTCCCACAACGCCTGGACTGGCGGCGAGAACAGCAACTGGCGGTCGTAAGGCGACCCCATCCACTGCACGTATATGCCAAAACCCGGCGCCGGCGTGCTCACCCGAACGGGCCGCGGCGCGGGCGCCGGAGATTCCCTACCCATCAGGTTCGACCTCAGCCGCTGGCCCAACCCGCGCAACTCCTCGCTGAACAGCGCCCACGAATCTTTTGGCCGCGTGTCGAAAAGTTCGGTAAACTGCGAGCGGATCTTCAGGCTTTCCTCGCGCGTCCGCAGCCGCTCGAACTCCCCAAACTCGACCCTCGGCAAATCAATCGGCGGAAGCCCCGCCCAGCCCTCGGCCATGGCACCCTCGGCGATTGCGTCGGCCGAAGAACCTCCGTCATCGCCCGCAAAAAGTTCGTCAGCCGAACGTACCCGGAGTGCGCCTGGCCGCGCCCGCGCTACCCCGCCCACCACGGCCGAGTCCTGCCGGACAATCTCCAGGGAGAAATACTTCGGGTCGTGGCGCGGAAACCAGATCATGATCGAAAAAACCGACACCGTCGACAGGTGCAGGATGCCCGAGATGACCAGCGCAACCCCGAACGCCCGGTTGCGCGGCGACCCCCGTCTCATTTCTTGGGCTCGTCGGCAGCCGGCTGTGCCGCTATGCCGTAGCGTTCTATCCCCACGCTATTGGCAATGCCAAGCACCTCGATCAGCCGCGCGCTTTCTATGTGCCGGTCCGGACGGATCAGAACCATGATGTCCGGCTGTTCCGCGTGCCGCTCCGCCAGGATGCGCGACAATTCCTCCATCGATTGGATCTCGACGTTGTTCACGTACACCGGCCCCCGGTTGTCCGGCCCGCCCTCGCCGTACTGCAGCGTGATCGACAGGTCTTTCTGCTCGTACTGCACCGCCCCTTTGGCCTCGGCCATCCGGATGTTGATGGCGCTTTGCACCACGAAGGTCGACGACAGCATGAAAAACAGAATGAGCTGGAACACCACGTCGATCAGCGGCGTCATGTCCAGGTTCGCTCGCACCCGCAGCCTCTGTTCCCGTTTAAACTTCATGGTTAGATTTCGCGCTCCCCGCGGTTCCGCGTCAACACGTCAACCAGTTCCGAAGAACCAATCTCCATCTCGACCACCATGTTGTCCACACGCGACACAAAATAGTTGTAAACCACCAGCGTCGGGATCGCCACCATCAGCCCGCCGAACGTCGTCAGCAACGCTTTGGCAATGCCTTCGGCCAAATCCGAGGGATTCACCTGGCCTTGCTTGTTCTGGATGCGCGCGAAACAGATGATCATCCCCTGAACGGTACCGAGAAGCCCCAGCAGCGGCGCCACGTTGGCGCAGGTCGCCAGCGCGCTCAGGTACCGCTCGAGCCGCGGCACCTCCAACTGCCCCGCATCTTCGATCGCCTCGCGGATGTCTTCCTTGCTTCTGTTGTACTTCAAAATGCCCGCTTTCACAATCCTGGAGATGGGTGCGTCCGTTTCATCGCAAATCGCGACCGCTTCCTGCACCCGGTTTTGCCGCAGCGCCGTCCGGATCACGTCCATGAACTCGCGCGTGTCGATTGTCATCCGCCGCAGGCTCCAGAACCGCTCGATGGCAATGGCCAGCGCGACAAACGAGCAAAACATGATCGGCCACATGATCACGCCGCCCTTGCTCAGCAATTCAATGCCGTTGTATCCCTCGGGTAACACCTGAAAAACCTCCTCTAAGGCGGCTAAGAAGCCGCGGCGGCACGGCCAAACCTCTGCCTACCGGCTCACCAGCGTTCCCAACCCTTTGTCCGTAAAGATCTCGAGCAACAGCGCGTGCGGCACGCGCCCGTCTATAATATGGGTGCGCGTCACACCGGAATCAAGCGCTTTCATGCACGCGTTGATTTTCGGGATCATCCCGCCGGAAATCACGCCCCGCTCCGTCAGCCCCGCCACCTCCCCCCTTTGCAGGGTGTGGATCAGCGTCGTCGGATCATCCTTGTCCGCGAGCAGGCCCGGCGTGTCGGTGAGAAACACCAGCTTTTCGGCTTTCAGCGCCGCGGCGACTTCGCCCGCCGCCGTGTCGGCGTTCACGTTCCATGTCCCGCCTTGGCTGTCCGTGGCGATCGGCGCAACCACCGGGATCATCCCCGCGCTGCACAACACCTGGATTATGCGGCAGTTCACCTGCGCGATCTGGCCGACGTGGCCGATATCCGCGCCGTCCGCCGTCTCCACTTTCCGCGCGTGCAGCAGGTTCGCGTCTTTCCCGCTCAACCCGACCGCGTTGCCCCCGGCGATGTTCAGCAGGTTCACCAGATCCTTGTTTATCGACCCTGCCAGAACCATCTCCACCACCGCGATCACCTCGTCCGTCGTCACCCGCAGGCCCTCGTGAAACCTCGATTCCACCCCGAGTTGTTTCAGCATCCGATTAATGGCCGGCCCACCCCCGTGAACCACCACCGGGTTCATCCCGACGTATTTCATCAGCACCACGTCTTCGGCCGTGTTGCGGCGGATCACGGGGTCGGTCATTGCGCTGCCCCCGTACTTGATCACGACCGTCTTGCCTTCGAACGCCCGAATGTACGGCAGCGCTTCAATCAGAACCGACGCTTTTTGAATAGACTGTTCCATGAAATAACCCCGTTAGACCGTTTTTGTTAGCCTGCTTTAGCAGGCTCCCGACCGTCTTCGGTCGGCCATTGCATACCCGGCTTCAGCCAACACTAGCTTCTGTAATCGGCATTGATTTTCACATACTCATGACTCAGGTCCGACGTCCAAAAAACGGTCTTTCCCGGCCCTTTTCCACATTCGATCCGGATCCGAAACTCCGGTTTCCTCATACAGGCCGCCGCCGCCTGCTCCTCGAACGCCGCAGGCATGCCCCGTTCCATGACCTGCACCTCGTCAATCCAGATAGAAACCCTGCCCGGGTCTAGTTTCGCGCCCGAATACCCCACGGCGCAGGCGATCCGGCCCCAGTTCGGGTCTTGCCCGTAGAAGGCCGTCTTGCACAACTGCGACACCGCTATCGCCCGCGCAACCGCCTTGGCGTCCTTGTCCGAAGCCGCGCCGCTCACAATAATCTCCACAAATTTCGTCGCCCCTTCCCCGTCCCGCACCAGCGCTTTCGCCATCTCCTGGCACAACTCGATCATCGCCTGGCGGAAAAGCTCGTAATCTTCGGCGCGGCTTGTCACCACCGGCACGCTCGAGGTTCCGTTGGCCATGCAAATCACGGCGTCGCTCGTGCTCATGTCGTTGTCGACGCAGATCTGGTTGAACGACACGCCAACCGCCTCGCGCAGAATGTCCGTCAACGGTTCGGACTCGATTGCCGCGTCCGTTGTGATGATGCAAAACATCGTGGCCATGTGCGGCGAGATCATCCCCGCCCCTTTGGCTATCGCGCCGATCCGAACCGTCCCCGCCTCGAGCTCGACCTCGACCGCCTTCTCTTTCGGCACGGTATCGGTCGTCATGATGGCGAGTGCGGCATCGTGGCTGCCCGTTGAACTCAGGTTCGTCAGGCATTCCTGCACCCCCAGCGCGATCCGGTCCATCGGCAGCCGCACCCCAATCACGCCCGTGCTCAGCACGCACACGCCTTCCGCCGGCGACTCGATCCCGTTGCCCACCAGCGCCGCCGTCGCCTCCGCGTCTTCGTACCCCGCCTTGCCCGTACAGCCATTGGCGTTGCCGCTGTTGGCAAAAACGGCCCGCGCCAGACCCGTCGAGCAAACACTCTCCGTCCACCGGGTCGGCGGCGATTTGAACAGGTTGGTGGTAAACGTGCCGACGGTTACCGCGGGCAGATCGCTCACGATAAGCGCGCAATCCTTTTTGGTGGAGCCCGGCTTGATGCCGGCCGCCGCGCCCGAGGCCCGGAACCCGTGGGGGGCCGTCACGCCGCCCTCTATTTCCGTACCAAATAGCATGGCGTCTCCAAAGGGATCTCAGATTTCAGATCTCAGATTTCAGATTTCAGATCTTAAATTGCCCGTCTCGTCAATTTGCGTTCTACACATTATTCAATGCTGCCGCGTCGGTTTTTCAATCCGCAATTCTTTTACGGCATCATCCCGGCCAGCCGCAGGCCCGTCGTTTCGTCCAACCCAAACATGATGTTCATGCATTGGATGGCCATGCCCGCCGTCCCGCCGCACAGGTTGTCGATGGCGCTCACGATCAGCAGGTTACCCGTCCGCTTGTCTATTACCCACCCGAAATCGCAGAAGTTCGAGCCGCGAACCCACCGGATCTCCGCCAGTTTCCCGGCGCCCAACACCCGCACGAACGGCTCGTTCTCGTACCGTTTGTACGCCGCGGGCACATCGAACTCCTTCTTGAGCCGCACCGTTATCGTGCTTAGGATCCCGCGGTTGTAAGGACCGACGTGCGGCGTGAACTGCACCACAAATGCCCGCTCGAGTTCCTGCTCGATCTCCGGCGTATGCTGGTGCACCGCCAGCTTGTACGCCTTCACGTTCTCGTTCATCTCCGGGAAGTGAAACGCCTCGAACAGCGCCCGTCCCGCACCCGACATCCCCGAAATCGAGTCCACCACGACCGGCACCGACGTGTCTATCGGCTTCCCGATCAGCGGTCGCAACGGCAGGATCACGCTGATCGGGTAGCAGCCGGGCACCGCTACGAACTGCGCGTCCCGAATCTGCTTCCGGTACCATGGCACCAGCCCGTACACCGCGTCCGGCAGCAATTCCGGCGCCGTATGTTCGGTCTTGTAGTATTCGAGGAATTCCGACGTGTCCTTGAGCCGGAAATCCGGACCCATATCCAGCGTCCTGACGCCCGCTTTCCGCAACGCCGCGCCCAGGCCCATCGATTTCGTACCCGGCACCGCGATAAACACCACGTCGCACTTTTTCGACAGTGCGTCGGCGTCGAACGGCTCGCAGGCAACGTCCAGCAGCTTCCCAAACGCCGGAAGCAGTTCGTCGATCCGTTTTCCCGCCTCCAACTCGGCCGCCGCGGTCAGTTTCGCCTCCGGATGCATGCTCACCAGCCGCATCAACTCCCGGCCCCCGTAACCTATCGCGCCCACAAGCCCTACTCGAATCATCTCTTCGGCCTCCAAAAACAAACCTGCCAATTATAGTCCCGCAACAAAAAACATGCAAAAACCGCCCACCGTTCCTGTGTTTATAAAGCGATTACCATGCATACGGCACCCCTTCCGCTCAAACCTGTAGCAACTCGCCGCCGCTACGCGAAAACAAATAAAGTTGACGGGGATTTCGCCGTGCGTTACCCTATCAGCCGATAACGGTCGACAACGGCCGCCCGAGGCGCGGCCACAAAACTAAACCGAAAGAGGTTAACAATGAACAAATCCGTGATTGTCGCCATCGTCGTCATAGCAGCAATTGTTGTCGGCGTCCCGCTCATCGCAAAAGTCATGCAATCCTCCAATTCGTCCTCGGCAACCACAGATTCCGGCACCGCCGGCTCCGAGGCCGCCGCGCCCGCGGCAACCGCCGCCCCGGCGCTCGATGCCAACAGCCTCACAAACACCCAGTGGTCCATCAAGGTTGACAAAGTCACCCTGGCCGTTACGTTCCTTCCGAACGGCGTCCTGCAGGCCCAAAGCCCGATGTTGAAAGTTCTCGTCGGAACCGACACCGTCGGCGGGACATGGGCCGTCA